>BS_KBA_SWE02_21mDRAFT_10000032_pt1 | contig 42133 bp, 47 predicted proteins | sample BalSeasSWE02_21m_FD_9196 | JGI IMG/M metagenome (IMG submission 9196)
CACGCGAATTCCATCGATAAATATTTGAGTTTCTTCAGCATCCCCCCCGCGAACAAAAAGACGCCCATCATCGGCTACTGTTGTAGTTCCAGGAAGTGTTTGTAGAGCACCAATATAATCCCCCAAAGCACTTGCAGTGGTTACGATATCTATAGGTTTTAAAGCGGAGACTTTACTATTATCACCTGCTTCAAATGACCCAGCTGAAATAATAACTGTATCCAGCGAATTTACATCTTCTCTAAGTATAACTTTCAGATTCAACATTTGAGAAACATTGGCAACCATTATAAAAGTTTCATAAGAAACAAAAGAAACGATTAACGTTTGTACTCCTATTTCAGAAGTTTCAAAAGAAAAATTACCCGCTTCATCTGTTGAAGCGCCATCGTAAGTACCGTCTAGATATACATTTGCTCCAAGAATAGGAGTGCCATTTGTTTCAGTAACTAATCCTGAAATAATGGTTTGGCTTATCGCTAAGAAAGTCGATAAATAAGTAATAGATAAGAATAAACCGAAGTAAATTAATTTATTTTTTGAAGTTTTCATTTAATATTCAATTGATTTTAAACCTCAAAAATGACAACATCAATTGGCATTTCAGAAAAAAACAAACCGAAGTGTTATTTATACCCCCCCAAATGTAAAATTATAAATAATAGTATCTAAAAAATTGTTATATTAGGGGAAAACATATCCGATGAAAACCGTTTACACCTTATTCATAGCCATCCTTATTGGGAGTGCGCTTTCAGCTCAAGATACTTTTTCAATTATAGCCGTAGATCCTGTTACTGGTGAAATTGGCTCCGCAGGAGCTTCGTGTGTTACAGGTGTAGGTGCTGGGGGAATCATAGATATTATTACCGACATTATTCCTGGAAGAGGTGGCGTCAACTCTCAGGCTTGGGTTTGCATTCCAAATACAAACCTTCAAAACGCAATAATTCAGATGGAAGCTGGATTGAACCCTCAAGAAATTATAGATTATTTATTACTAAATGATTCATGCAGCTCGCAAAACTACAATCCAGAGTATCGTCAATATGGTATTGTGGATCTTGATGGATCTGGAAATCCGAGAACGGCTGGCTGGACGGGAAGCTTGGCAGATGATTATAAAGAAGATCGCCAAGGAACAAATTTTAGTGTGCAAGGAAATATTCTCTTAAACCAGACTGTTATTGATAATATGGAAGCTAATTTTAACAATACGATAGGAACCTTAGCAGACAAACTTATGGCAGCAATGCAAGGCGCTAATTTTGCAGGAGCAGATTCTCGTTGTCTTGCTAGTGGGACATCTTCAACAACGGCTTATTTGTTGGTATTTAGAGCAGATGACGATCCAAATGACCCATACATTCGACTCAATGTAGGGCAACAAGTACCTGGTATCGAACCTATTGACATTCTCCAAGATCTTTATGACAATTTTTTGTCTTTAGAAGAAAACTCTTTGAGAAGTAAAATTAAGCTTTTCCCTAATCCTGCGTTAACCGAGTTATCACTTTTCATAGATTCCTCGATTGGATTTATATCTTATGAGATTTTCAGTATTGATGGAAAAAAGATTCTAGGAAATGATGAGCAAGAAATAAATAAGCTAACTCGTCGTATTAATATTTCGGAATTAAACAATGGTATATATTTTATAAAAATTTCAAGCGACCAGGGAGAGACCACACTTAAGTTTCTAAAGAAGTAGATTTTCGAAGAGAAGTGATACCTGATTTATAGAATATTCTCAAAAAGTAGACCTCTATATTGAAGAGTATTTACAGTGGAGTTATCTGTTGGCTAAAATTCGAGACGTTTTCAGAAATACGGAACTTAAAGAAAAATAAAGTCGGGTTTACCATTTTATACTTCAAATGGAACACACCTTATCGGAATGGCTGCATTTAGAGAAAATTCTATTATTGAAATAGCTCTTGCTAGTTTTACTTCTGGAAAAGAGCGTAAATTTGTTCAATATATTACTGAAACTAAAAAAGAAGAAACGACATTAAGAAGACTAGAAAAGTGCATCCTTTAATAGCAAATGGTAAAGTTCTGAATCACAAATGCAATGATTACTAATTTCTTCAAGAGCTTTGGCTTAATTTAATTCCTGTTATTCATAAATTCGTTTGTTAAGTTGGTTGAATTTTTATCACTTTTGTAACAATCTATTTCATCAATCTACTAATGGATTGGCTAACTATCAATAATTGAACAAAGAACTCGAACATAGTTTTGTTACACAACTCGAATCGAATCAAAATATAGTGCATAAAATTTGTCGTCTATATACAAATAATAGCGATGCACATAATGATTTGTTTCAAGAAATAACCATCCAATTATGGAAAGCCTTTCCTAAGTTTAGAGGAGATTCTAAATTTAGCACTTGGATGTATCGAGTCGCTTTGAACACAGCTATTACTCTTTATAGAAAATCCAAACGTACAGTGAGTACACAGGATTTTGAGAGTGTAAGTTTTAAAATATCCACAGAAGAATACGATGACACAGTGGAAGAACATTTAAAACTTATGTATAGCGCTGTAAAGAGCTTGAATGATATTGATAAAGCATTAGTCTTTTTATATCTTGAGGACAAATCCTATAAAGAAATTTCTGAAACATTGGGGATTACGGAGGTAAACTCAAGAGTAAAGATGAACCGAATTAAAGAAAAATTAAGAACAATATTAAATCCGTAACAAACTATATGGATAGTTTAGAATTATTAAAAGAAAAATGGCAAAGCAGGGAGCAAGAACTCCCGAAATTGTCATATCAGGATATTTACCAGATGTTACTCAAAAAATCATCTTCCATCGTTAAGTGGATTTTTTTGATAAGTATAGGTGAATTATTATTTTGGACCGGATTAGCTTTTTTTGTGCCTGAATCTAGTGAAGAAATCAACAATAGTCTTGGATTGAAGACTACATTTATGATAGTGAATATTATTCATTATTGCATTTTTGCATTGTTTATTTATTTGTTTTATAGGAATTACCATTCGATTAAGGTAACGGATACCGTTAAAGATTTAATGCACAGTATTTTAAACACTAGGAAAACAGTTAAGAATTTTGTGATTTATAATGTAAGTGCGTCTATTTTACTCCTTTTAGGAGTAAACCTATATTACTTTACTAAAAAGGATCAGTTATATCATTTAATGATAGAAAAATATGAAGGTTATAGTGCTATTCCACAGGAAAATTTCACTACTATTTTCTTTATAAGTCAAATGATATTTGGGGTAATTTTAATCGCTTTGATTCTTCTTTTTTATCGAATCATTTATGGAATTTTATTGAAACGATTGAAACGAAATTATGACGAGCTTAGTAAATTAGAAATCTAATTTTTTATGAGGTAATTCTTCTAATTAATATCTCCATTCTCGCTCCTTATTCAATTCTTCTTGACTTTTTAATACTTCGGAAGGAATAACTTTTAAAAAAGAAGGATGTTGTTCTATTGCATATTCTATTTTTTCAACGATTGATTCGACAGTATCGTTTTCATAATCAATTTTTAATGGTTGTTTTATTTCCATGGATTGTAAAATCCCCTTCTTCTTAACCTTTAGCCCTTTTTTATCAAAAGATCTTCTAAAACCATCAATTACAATTGGTACAACAATAGGTTTATTTTTTTTAATAAGATGAGCAGTGCCACGCCGAATTGGTTTCCATGGTCTAGTAGTACCTTGGGGAAAGGTGATTACCCATCCATCTTTGAGAGCTTCCGTAATACTACTAACATCACTCATTTTCACTTGTCGATTCACATCTTGACCTTCTGCGCGCCAAGTTCGCTCAATACTTATGGATCCGGCATAGGCGAAAAGTTTTGGTAAAAATCCTGATCGCATAGTTTCCTTTGCCGCTACAAAATATAAATTGAGCTTAGGGCGCCATAAATATCCAATATTTTTAATATTATCTTCTCGACCACTTAGACTCGCATTAAAGACATGAAACATAGCCACGACGTCTGCAAAATAAGTTTGATGATTAGAAACAAAAAGCACATTAGTTTCAGGTAACGCTCTTAATATTTCACTGCCTTCAATTTGAAGTTGGTTAAAACTTTTAAATCGGCTGTGAGTTAGTGCACCCAAAATTCGAATGACCCAAAGTTTTATAAATAATATATGCCCGAAAGGATTTCTCTTAAAAAGCCCCATGAAATCTTTTGATATTTAACTAACTATTTTCATTTAAAAGTAGACGATCGTCAAAGATACAAAAATCATCTATTGTAGCACTTGTTTTAATAATTCTCGTACTTCACTCAGCATCATAGCAGTTGCTCCCCATACGATATGTCCATTCAACAAAAATGCTGGAACTTCAATGTTTTCAGCATAGGAAGTCGTTAACCTCTTTGACACCAATATTGTATCATCCATAAATTGAGTTAGAGAGACTTCAAGCACCTCCTCTACCTCATCTTCTTGAGCAATAAAACTAGGTGTAATTGAAGTTATTGCTAAATATGGTATAACAAAAAAATTACTTGGTGGTATATAAACTTCGGTTAATTCCTTTACGACTACAACAGTTTCTCTTAAAACACTTACTTCTTCTTCAGCTTCTCGTAAAGCAGTATGTAATAATGAATAATCTCCATCTTCTTGCTTTCCTCCTGGAAATCCAATTTGGGCAGAATGTACACCTTTATATGTTTTCCGAAGGATTAATACTAAATTTGTTTCATTATTAATGTCAGGATAAAATAGGATTAAAACAGCAGCGCGCTTTGCTGTATTCAAAGTCTTTGCCTTACTCTTCAATTCTATCAATCGTTCAATTGGGGCCATTTTTAATTGAATAGCCTCACCTGGAAGTGCCATTTTTGTTACCTTTACAATCAATTTTTGAAATTCGCTAAATGTCATTTAACAATTACTTTCTTTTAGAGATTATTTTAATAAGCTTATTTTTTGCAAGCTGTCAAGATAGGCAAAAGGATTCCGATGTGAAAGTGGAAATTACTAAAGAAGTATCTGGTGACACACTTCTTTTTGAAAAAGTTTCAGAGAACACTGATGAATCAAAGAATATTAACTATCCCAAAATTACGAATGAAAATGTCGTCGAATTTTTAACACTTTACGGAAAAATCAACCAAGAAACCAAATTACAAATAACCACTAAATACGGCAACATTGATATTGAATTATATAATGACGCACCACTTCATCGTGCTAATTTTATCTATTTAATTAAACAGGGGTATTTTACCGACACCTTTTTTCATCGTGTCGTTCCTAACTTTATAATTCAAGGCGGTAACAGTGATCTGCGTTCTACTCCAAAAAAGAGAGCGGCAATTGGCAATTATTTATTGCCGGCTGAAGTTAGTAATGGGAGGAATCATGAATATGGAACCCTCTCAGGCGCCAAGGAATATAGAGAAAACCCTGATAAGAAATCGGCTCCATTTGAATTTTTTATCTTTTTAGGTCCACAAACGTCCACTAGTCATTTAAATGACAATTATACTGTTTTTGGTAGAGTGACTAAAGGTATGGATATAGTCGAGAAAATTGCCAATGTGAAGACAGACGAAGGTGATTGGCCGTTACAGAATATTTATATTGACTTGGAAATAAGATTATAATCTTTCATTCGATTATTGAACATTTGAAAATCTAAGACCAATATCAAGAAGATATTGGTCTTATGCTATAAGAAAAAACATGATTAGCAATTTATTCAATAGATTTAATCAATTGATGTGATTATATTTGAATAAATTGAATTTGATCATGACAATTACACAATTGAAATATGTTTTATCCGTAGCAGAGCATCAAAATTTTACGAAGGCCGCTCAGATGACCTTCGTTACACAACCTACGCTAAGTATGCAAATACTAAAGTTAGAAGATGAGTTGAATATTCAAATTTTTGACCGGAGTAAAAAACCAATTGAATTAACGAGTGTCGGAAAAAAAATTGTGACTCAAGCAAATAATATTGTGAATGAAGCTGAAAGAATGCAGGACATAGTCGATCAAGAAAAAGGATTTATTGGAGGTGAATTTAACCTTGGAATTATCTCAACCGTGATGCCCACTTTACTCCCGATGTTTTTGAAAAATTTTGGAAATCGCTATCCCAAAGTCCAANTNAAAATNGANGAATTAACTACAGATGAAATAGTCAAAAAATTAATCGATGGTCATCTTGATGCTGCTATAGCAGCAACGCCATTAGATCATGATAGAATTAAAGAAAGAGTAATTTTCTATGAGCCATTTGTAGGCTATATTCCTGAAAATCATCGATTATATTCAGAGAAAAAAATTAAAAGTTCTGACTTAGATATTGATGATATGCTGTTATTAGAAGATGGTCATTGTTTTAGAGATGGTGTCATTAATTTATGTAAAGCCTCTCATCAAAATTCAAAAACCTCATTTCAATTACAAAGCGGAAGTTTTGAAACGCTTATTAAATTATCAAATGAAGGATTGGGTATGACCCTTCTTCCGTATCTTCATACTTTAGACGTGCCAAAAGATCAAACAAAAAAATTGCGATATTTTACAGATCCGTCACCCGCAAGAGAGGTAAGTTTAATATACACTAAGAGTGAACTCAAAATTCAAATAATCAACGCATTATACGATATAATTTCTGGTATAATTAGAGGGGCAATTGCCTTTCAGGATGTAAAAATAATCAGTCCTAAAAAATAACTGTTTAAGAATAGAAAAAATATTTCAGTATCAAATTATTAAAATAAAAAAAGTGCCTCTTATAAATTATAAGAGGCACTTTTTTTTAGGGATTTAAATAGATTAAACACTGATTCAATTGGGGGTTCTGTTTTATTAAAGAGTCAATCCAGATTTTTAGTTCCTCTATTTCGTAGGGAAGTAATCTTGTCATTGCCTTTTTTAACTCTTTACAGAACAAATTTACATCGAAACTAACTTTTGAAAGCACAGCTTTGGTGTAATCAAACATTGCTCTAGCCATAGTATAAACTGGATTTAATGTTGGGTTAAGTAGTGTTTATTAATAGACAGTGGGTTTTATGGGTTTATGTTCAATAAATGTAACAAAAAAAACAATATAATGTTGTATAAATATTTAATTTAACTTATTTAAAATTTATTATCACCATCCAATAAATTACCTAATCCTCCTAGAAGACTGCCTTCACCTTTATCTTTACCGCCACCTTTTGGTGCCGCCATCAATATTCTATTCGCTAAGCGACTAAATGGTAAAGATTGAATATATACTGTTCCTGGTCCAGTTAAAGTAGCATAAAATAATCCTTCTCCTCCAAAAATTGTATTTTTAATCCCTCCTACAAATTCTATGTCATAAGTCACGGAATTATCAAAACCAATGATACAGCCTGTATCTACCTTCAATTTTTCTCCTGCTAGCAGTTCTCTTGTAGCAGTTGTTCCTCCTGTATGCACAAAGGCCATCCCATCCCCTTCTAATTTTTGCATAATAAAACCTTCACCCCCAAAGAGACCTCTTCCTAATTTTTTAGAAAACTCAATCCCTATAGAAACTCCTTTTGCTGCACATAAAAAAGCATCTTTTTGACAAATAAATTTACCCCCAAATTTTCTTAAATCTATAGGTATAATTTTTCCTGGAAAAGGAGAAGCAAAACACACCTTTTTCTTTCCGTGTATCGTATTATAATAGATAGTCATAAATAGGCTTTCTCCAGTAAGAAGTCGCTTTCCTGCTCCAAAAATTTTCCCCATTACACTATTATCCTGACTTGAGCCATCACCAAAAATGGTTTCCATCTTAATTCCATCTTCCATCATCATAAAGCTCCCAGCTTCGGCTACAACTCCTTCATTAGGATCCAATACAATTTCAACGAATTGCATTTCTTCACCATAAATGGTATAATCTATTTCATGTGCTTCCATAATTATAATATACTTATTAATCCGTTTATTTGTTTAACAATAACATCATTTGTTACAGTTCTAGAGAAATTGCAAAAAACATTAATTATTCAGCTCACTTTTTTACTTTAACTGTCCATTCAAATTCAAAGATTGAGACGACGTCTCCTTTCGAGTCTGTCCCTTCCGATTTCATCCAACAGGTCTGTCCTTCGTTAGTTTCTAATGCTTCATCAATAACTTCCTTAATAAGATGTCCATCATTGCAAGAAAATGTAATTCGTCCTTTAGCCTTTTTCATAAAGCTAGCTTTATTGTTAGCAACTAACATTGAAATATTTGCATTACTTTTTTTTATATAAGACATAACAAGAGCTCCTGTACTTAACTCCGCTGCCATTCCTTGTATGGCCCAAAACACGGAATTGAATGGATTTTTATTAATCCAACGATGTCTAACTGTGGTAATACAACTATTTTCTGAAATGCTTTTTACTCGAACCCCAGTAAAAAATGCCGAAGGTAAATTGAAGAGTAAAAAAATATTAATTTTATTTGGACTTATACGCATCGTATGAATTTTAAACTAATATAATTATTTGTATTTAGTATTGGATATTTTACAACTTTAAATCATTCATTGTTTATTACTTTCTAAAACTGATATTAAAACTCTTTTAATAGTAGATTTATCTGAATTATTTAAAATACTATATATCAGAGTATTAAGATTTATTAATTTATAATTAATGTTAAATTTATGTTAATATTAGTACTATGCGTAACACACTACCTTTTTTTAGACATATATTTGTATAAGAAATTAATAAGCAATGGAAAGTTCAGTTACAGATAACCAAAAAAACATAGGTGCTTTTATACACCTCTCTACTCTTTCAAAGTACATTTTCCCGTTCGCCAACTTTTTTGTTCCATTAATTTTATGGACAACAAACAAAGAAAAACCATTTGTGGATGAGCATGGACGGCAAGCTATAAATTTTCAGTTGAGTATTTTATTATATATTATATGTATAGGAATACTTTGCATTCCCTTTTTAGTAATTTTTGCAACGGATTTTATCTCCTTGATTGATGTAATCGATCATTCAATTCGCGAAATTAGAGTTCAAGAGATAAAAAATCTTTCAGGTTACATTTTATTAATTGCTATAGTAGTATTACTTCTTACGGGAATTTTCATTTTCGAGTTGTATGCTGTTATATCGGCGACATTGGCCGCTGCAAATGGAAAACTTTATAAATATCCTCTCAGTATTTCATTCATTAAATTAAACGATGAATTGATTCCTGAGAAAAATCAATCAAACAATGAGCACGTTAGTTAGTTTATTATTAGCCGCTGTATTTAATTTTCTTGGTAATGAAATACCGAATGAAGTTAAAGTGGTTTCACCCAGCGAAAATTTTAGAAAAGAAATAAGCAAATGCGAAGAACAATCAAATTTGCTAGCATCAAATTACATCATCATCAAAAACGAACAGTTAATTACAGTAAAAGGAAGCAGATGAAATGAGCTATTGAAACTTAATATTTTATATTAGGCTATAGCGAGATTGATCTGACGAATTAAAAAAACAGCAAAGACAGATGAAAATTGAAAACACAAAAGCGCAAATGCGTAAAGGGGTTCTGGAGTTCTGCATCCTATCCATTTTAAAAGATGGTGAAGCATATACTTCAGATATTTTAGAATCCCTCAAGGACGCAAAACTTCTTGTTGTAGAAGGGACTATCTATCCATTACTCACAAGATTGAAAAACGCAGGTTTACTTTCCTATAGATGGGAAGAATCTACTGGAGGTCCACCACGTAAGTATTATGAACTTACCGAAACCGGAAAATTATTTTTAAAAGAATTAAATACAACTTGGAGTGAATTACAACAAGCTGTAAATAGAGTAACTAGCGAAAAAATTATAAAATGAAAAAAACAGTAAATGTAAATTTAGCAGGCACATTTTTCCACATCGATGAAGATGCTTACGGAAAACTCACACGCTATCTTGATGCCATAAAAAGATCGTTGTCAGACCCTCAAGGGAGTGATGAAATTATTCGAGACATAGAAGCCCGAATTGCTGAACTTTTTTCAGAAAAAATTCAAAGTAATTCTCAAGTAATATCTATAAAAGAATTAGATCAAGTAATTGCAGTTATGGGGCAACCAGAAGATTATATGGTTGACGAAGAAATTTTTGAAGATAATACTACTCATGCCAGCCGAAAGACTACATATTCGTCATCATCTTCAAAAAAACTATATCGCGATATTGATGACAAGTTTATCTCTGGAGTATCATCAGGAATTGGTCATTATGTCGGTATCGATACTATTTGGATTCGACTCATGTGGATTATTCTTGTATTAGTAGGATTTGGTAGTCCAATACTCATTTATATTTTATTATGGATATTAGTTCCTGCCGCAGAGAGTACTTCAGACAAATTAAAAATGACTGGAGAACCAGTCAATATTTCCAATATTGAAAAAAAGTTCAAGGAAGGATATGAGAATGTTGCGGATAAAGTAAAAAACGCTGACTATGACAAATACGGGCAAAAAGTAAAAAGTGGTGCTTCCAATTTTATAGATACGCTTGGTAATATCTTTCTAGCTATTTTCAAAATATTTGTCAAATTTATTGGCGTAATTATTATTATAATCTCTCTTTCTACATTAATCGCACTTATAATAGGTTTATTTACTTTTGGCTCGATTGATTTTTGGGGACATGGTGAAATAATGGATTATATATCACTTGTAGACACTTCAAGTGTGCCGATATGGGTTATCGCTTTATTAGTCTTGATTGCTTTAGGAATACCATTCTTTGTACTTTTTATAGTAGGATTAAAACTACTTATTGATAATATAAAATCAATAGGGACGACCGCAAAGATTGCTCTCTTTTCTCTTTGGATTTTATCTTTAGTTGGTTTGGGGATACTAGGCATTCGCCAAGCAACTGAACAGGCATATGATGGTAATTTTACCATCGAAAATGTAATCCCAGTTAAATCAGGAGATACTATCAAATTATCTATGAGGGCCGACAATAACTATAGTAATGAAGTTTATAAGCATGGAGGATTAAAAATAGAATATAGTGAGAACGACGAAAAGGTGATTTACTCAAACGATATTAGGCTCATTCTTCGTCATACTAGGGATAGTATAGGAAAGCTAATTATTAATAAAAAGGCGGAAGGCAATAGCTTTCTAAATGCTAAAACTAGAGCTGAAGCAATTGTTTATAATTACTCATTCGAAAATAATACCATAATGTTGGATGGTTTTTTTATAACTGATCTTTCGAATAATTATCGTGATCAAGAAATAGAATTAACAGTTTATCTTCCTGTCGGAACGGTCTTATTTGCTGATGAAAATACCTATTCATTTCATAGAAACGACAGACGTTTTAATGATATTTTAAACAATGGAGACGAGGAAAAATATTTGCGTATTGTAGAAGATGGTACGGAATGTTTGAATTGTCCTACAAATTATGAACGAAATATTGATGAAACCGAAACAGATTGGGAAAATGAGGTTGAAAATGAGTTTGACTCTAATAATGAATCAGACCGAATAATTATTAATAGAGATGGAGTCGACATTAACTTAACAGACAAGTCAGATACTCTTAAAATAAAAATTGGAAACTAATCAATCTCTCTTGGAATTCAGTATACCTGTTCTAAAAGAATAAAAATAGCGTAATTATGAAAACAACAATCAAAATATTAATTTTAGCCATTGGAGTAACACTTTTTAGTTCTTGTAATCTAGACTTACATTTTGGACAGGTAAACGGAAACGGGCGCGTAACAAGCGATGAACGAGATGTCACCTCAGACTTCACTGAAGTTAAAGGAAGTTCTGGTTTAGATATATACTTAACAGAAGGATCTGAAAATAAAATAGTTGTGGAGGCTGATGAAAATCTTCAGGAAAATATTGAAACAGAAATTCACAATGGAAGGTTAAATATATCTTGTGTCAAAAGTATCGGTAGATCAAAATCTAAGAAAGTATATGTCACTTATGTAAGCCTCAATCACATTTCATCCTCGAGCGGGGCAGACATTATAGTAAACACTGTATTAAAAAATGAACATATAACTTTAGATGCAAGTAGCGGTTCAGATATAGAGGTTGAAGTTTTTGCTAAAGAAATAACTATTGAAACAAGTAGCGGCGCCGATGTGAAAGTATCTGGTAAAGCGACTACGCTGCTTGCTAGCAGTTCCAGTGGTAGTGAAATCAAAGCTCGTGAGCTAATGGTAGTTAATTGTAATGCCGATGCATCTAGTGGTGCGGATATCACTGTAAACGTTAAAGATAAGTTACAAACTGAAGCTACTAGTGGTGGTACAATAAAATATTATGGAAATCCATCTGCTTTCACCAATGATGAGAGCCGATCTGGTAATGTTCGGAAAATGTAACATTGAAAACATTTAAGTCAAAGCGTCTCAAATTAAATTTTGAGACGCTTTTTTTATTTATCAAAAAGGATTGTGATTCTGAATATTGCTAAACGTAAATTAAAAAATCCCCTTCAAATGAATGAGAACGGATATATATTTAAGATTATTAATCTTATGCCGACACTTCAGACTCTACCGAAGCTAAATATCTTTCCGCATCTAACGCTGCCATACATCCTGTTCCGGCCGCCGTTACCGCTTGTCTGTACTCTTTGTCTTGTACATCGCCACTGGCAAATACTCCAGGTTTATTTGTTTTGGTACTTTTACCCTCAGTAATAAGATATCCAGTTTCATCCATTTTCAATTGTCCTTTAAAAATATCTGTGTTTGGTTTATGACCAATTGCAATGAACAAACCAGTAATAGCAATCTCTTCCTTTTTACCCGTTACATTATTCTTCATTCGCAATCCGTCAACAACCATATCTCCTAAAACCTCATCTATTTCAGTATTATATCGTAAGTCAATATTTTTTGTTGAAGCCACTCGATGCTGCATTGCTTTAGAGGCCTTCATATAATCCTTACGAACTAACATTGTTACTTTATTACAAATATTGGCTAAGTAAGTAGCCTCTTCAGCAGCAGTATCCCCTGCCCCAACTATGGCAACATCTTGTCCTTTATAAAAAAATCCGTCACAAACAGCACATGCTGAAACTCCTCCTCCGCGCAATCTTTGTTCACTTTCCAATCCAAGATATTTAGCGGTTGCACCCGTAGAGATTATCACCGACTCCGCTTCTATTTCAGTGGTACCGTCCACTATTATTTTATGAGTTCCACCAACTTCATCACTAAACTCAACCGCTGTTACCATTCCAATTCTCACCTCAGTGCCAAATCGCTCAGCTTGTTTCTGTAATTGTACCATCATTGTTGGTCCGTCAATTCCATCGGGATAACCCGGAAAATTGTCAACTTCAGTAGTTGTCGTCAATTGTCCGCCAGGCTCCATCCCAGTGTACATAATTGGTTTTAAATCTGCTCTTGCCGCATAAATCGCTGCTGTATATCCCGCAGGACCAGAGCCAATAATCAAACATTTAATTCTTTCAATAGTTTTAGACATAGTAAAAGTATTCAGGCATTTTTTAAGATAGTAAAAGTAGTAACTTTGATCTTAACCTTACAGTAAAAGTTATTAAGAATAAGTACTGGATTTACAGAATCTCTATGATCCCTTATTGTAAATGAAAAATAAACACCTTCGGTGTTTATTTTTCAATTCTGTTAACTTAGTAGAATATATACTACACATATCCAAAAATACAAAATGATCCAGCAAGCTGGATCATTTTTCATTAAGTCGGGATGACAGGATTTGAACCTGCGACCACATGACCCCCAGCCATGTACGCTACCGGACTGCGCTACATCCCGAAACTAAAACCGCTAAATTAATTAATTTAAAAACCCCCACAAGTAACAATAGTCCTTTTATTCATAATATTAACCAAACCATTATTACCCAAGAAATTAAGATAGTTTTTGAACTACTACTAATTATAGCTCAACAAATCTAAAGTATCTCTAATGCTGTTTTATTTTTAAATATAGACTTCTTAAACTCTTACGTTTACTAGTTTACCTAGCATTTTTAACTCATTGAACTTCCTTATATGTATAATAAAAATATTGTTGTCCACCAATGTTTAATTTGAATAAAAATACTTTTCAATAAAATACTTAGAGACTTGTGAAACAATTAAAATTGATTACTTTTGCCAACACAATTACGGGGTGTAGCGTAGCCCGGTTATCGCGCCTGCTTTGGGAGCAGGAGGTCGCAGGTTCGAATCCTGCCACCCCGACAAAAAGTCTTCATTTTTTATGAAGACTTTTTTTATTTAATTCAACTTTTAACTTTCAAAACAATATCGAGTAATAGTATCAGAAATGTTATTAATAACTCAATTTTAATCGATTCCATAAAAAAAGGAGACCGTTATGAATAACGATCTCCTTTACTAACTAAACAATTATTAATTAAAAACTAATCACGGATTCGAACATAATACCACTGAATTTACCTTCGTTAAAAACATTTAGATCGGTGTATCCATCATAACTTTGAGTAACATATTCTAGTTTCGCAAGTACATTTTTAGTCAAGAACCAACCAGCAGATGCTTGAAATCTAGAAATATCAACCTTTTGATAATTATCTGCACTCCAATCTTTTGCGTCTTTATCTTCAGAACTCACTATATTATATCTTGCAGCAACGTAGAAATTTTCTGTTTCTCCGAATCTATATATTAATTCTCCAGCAAATTGGGTTACTTTTCGCTCATCAGCTGGGTCATCATTTGAATTGAACTCATTATCTGCTTTACCACTAGCCATTTCAACAGTTCCAAAGAACTCTAATCCTTTATATTTCACGAATGGATTAATCATAACAGCAGTAATTTTGTTTTTTAAACTAGGATTGTAACGTCCAGATCTAAAATTATCTGCAGCTCCATCAACAATCATAACGCCATAGTATCTAGAACCTGTTCTATCTGCACTATATAAATAAGAACTAGGCACATATCCAGTGTTATAAAGAGACCCAGTTAATCTAAGTCTTAAGTCAGCATCAATTTGCTTGTCATATCCTAATTTAGCTAAAAAAGAAGTACCACCAGTGTCACCATCATTTTTGTCTATGCTTTGGTTTAATTTTCCATTTGAAAAACCTAGCATTCCAATAAATCCATCTCTTCTATAGTATAACTCACCACCAACCTCAGTTGTAAAGGCATCCATAATTAAGTTACCTACAAATGGATTATAAAGAGCTTGTGCATTATCAGTTCTTCTAAAGTGTCCATCCCCATAGTTATTTTCCATATGCCCAATTTTAATTGTAATATACTTCATTGTTTCAGCCATAAAGCCTTCGCTTATAAAGTTTAAATTATCAATTTGAAGATACCCCCCTTTAACATATGGTTCTGGGTGGTGACGAGAAGACAGATACGTTCTTAGATGCATTCTAATACCATCACCTAATGCAACATCCAAATCTAAATTTGCTGTTGCCAAATTAAAATTATAGCCTATTTCTTTTAATTTATTAGGATAAGTAGTCTCACCATCCACAACTACTGCTGGATTTGAATTTTCATGATCTAAAGCTTGAAATTGTAAAGCAGAAGCTCCTCCAATTCTAACTTTCACTCCTTCGAAAGGTTTTACAACTGATGTATCTTTAGGAGCTTCAAAGACGTTAAGACCTTCTTTACCTGGCTCTCTATAATTGTTTAAGCTTCGCTTGTTTTGTCCGTATGTTGTTAAAGCGCCGAACATTAAACTAAGTACTATTAATTTTTTAAATAATTGTCTCATGATAAAAATTGTTTGTGGATTAGTAAATTTTATAAATTTATAAATAGGTTATATTGATTACAATTGTAATGTCGTTTCCAGTTTTTATAGTTCCCAATAATGCTACTGGAGGTTTTACGTCAAAATCTGACATTTTTATTGGTTTTTCTCCTTCAATTTGAATTCCATTTCCTTTTTTAGTAAGAGTCGTATTAATATCCACTAATTCGGTTTTACCTGCGATATTTAGCGTGCCGGATAAAATTGCCGAATACTTGCTATTACCTAAGGACTTTATTGATTTTAACCCTTTAAATTGATAGATTATATTCGGATTTTTATCAACTTTTAAAGCATCGTGACACTTATTGTCCATCATACTATTGCCGCTTTCTAATGACTTCACTCCAACTGTTATTGCTATATCTTTTATAACTACATTTTCACTGTTGGATTGATTAATACTTATGGATCCGTTAAAGGATTCTGAAATCATTTCCCAATCATGTATGGTAGAAGTTCCTTTTACAGTAAATTTAGAATTACCTTTATCTAAATTTAATTTTTGAAAAATAATTTTTTCCCCAAGATTGCCTTCTATTGTAGAATTTTGGGCAAGAACTAAATTGGGACTAATTAAAACAATTAAGCTAAATAATGTTAAAAGGATTTTCATAATTTTATATTTATGCATCTTATAGGACAAATGTAGTATCAATTGGAAGTGTGAACTATGAGAAGAATCATAAAACAAAAAAGCTATTTTATGACAATTATCATTGAAAAATAAAGCTTATTTTTTTAACGCGCTTCAAAAATATAATTATAGACTGAAAATGAAAACAATACCAAAAAAAAGGATTCGCCAAATTAATAAACGGTAAAACTCATTATCTTTGTTAAAACCAATAATTCATGCTCATTATAGGTATTGCCGGCGGTACGGGTAGTGGTAAAACCACGGTTGTAGAACAAATTGTTGCTGAACTTCCTATATATGAAGTTTGTGTAATTTCTCAAGATTCATATTATAAAGACACGAGTCATCTATCTTATGATGAAAGAGTTAAAATTAATTTTGATCACCCTAGTTCAATTGATTTTGACCTTCTAATTATCCATTTAAATGAATTACGAAATGGAAATTCTTTTGAACAACCAATCTATTCATTTGTTGAACACAATAGGGTTAAAAACACAATTACAACATACCCTAGAAAAGTAATTATCGTAGAAGGAATCTTGATATTGACTCATCCAAAAATTAGAGAATTATTTGACATTAAGGTTTATGTACATGCCGACAGTGATGAAAGACTTATTAGGCGCATTAAAAGAGATATTTCTGAACGCGGAAGGGACCTTGGTGAGGTATTAAATCGTTATCAAACCACTTTAAAGCCTATGCATCAACAGTTTATTGAACCAACAAAAGAATTCGCAGATATAATTATACCAACTAATAAATATAACACGGTTGCAGTTAATCTAATCCGCACCATTATTAATCAAAATTTAAACTAATTTTAAGGTGAAATTTTCAGAAATAAGAAGGAGTAAATGGTTTCGATTTATAAGCAGCAAATATCTGCTTATTCTTATCTTGTTTATAATTTGGATGGTATATTTTGACACCAATTCCCTCTTTATTCATAATGAATTAAATCAGGATATTAAAGTCTTAGAGGATAATAAAGAATTTTACAAAAACGAAATAAAGAATGATAAAATCTTTATAGAAAAAATGGAGGACAGCAACGAAATGGAAAGGTACGCTAGAGAAAAATATTATCTCAAAAAAGAAAATGAAGATATCTTTATTATAGAACACCAAGATAGTCTTAATAAGAAGAAAAACAATGAGTGAGTTCTTATTTAGTGAATTCGAACCGATTTCAGCAAAACAATGGAAACAAAAAATTCAGGTCGATTTAAAAGGCGCCGATTATAATGATGTTCTTGTTTCTCAAAGTGCGGAGGGTATTCGAGTAAAACCTTACTATCACAAAGATGATTTTCAAAATAATTTCTCGCCAATCCCTGGACAACCTTTGGATTGGCGCATAGCACAGCATGTCTTCATTGATGATGAAATTATCGCCAACAAACTTGCCGTCAATGCCATCGAAGGAGGAGCTGAAGCAATTATTTTTACTTCAGAAAAAGTATTCAATGCTTCAACCATTTTTAAAGATTTTCTTTTTAACGCGATTAACATCTATTTTGATCTAAAATTTATTTCCGAAGATTTCATCTTTTATCTTCAAGATTATTTCGCGAATAAGAATGCAACCATATACTACAACATAGATATTATTGGTAACCTAGCAAATACTGGAAATTGGTTTCATAATTTAAAAAAAGACCATCATATTTTAAGAGAGGTTTTTAAAAAGAATCCCCATAAAAATATTCTAAGTGTTGATACAGCTTTGTATCAAAATGCAGGCGCAAATATTGTGCAGCAACTCGCATATGGTATGGCTCACGCGCTTGAATATTTGAATCACTTTGACAATGAATTAACTAGCGGAAACATCCAATTGAGTCAGCCAAAAATGACGTTTAAAATTGCAATTGGCCCTAATTATTTTTTTGAGATTGCAAAAATTAGAGCTTTTCGTAAATTATATGCACTGCTGTCATCAGAATTTGGTGTTCCCAATACTTGTCACATAATTGCATTCCCCTCCAAAAGAAATAAAACCATTTATGATTACAACGTGAACATGTTGCGTACTACAATGGAAAGTATGAGCGCGGCAATCGGGGGCGCCAATTCTATTTGCAATTTACCCTATGATGTACTTTTTCATAAAAGCAATGAATTTGGAGAACGAATTTCTCGTAATCAGTTACTTATATTGAAAGCAGAAAGCTACTTTGACTTAGTAAGCAATCCTGCGGATGGATCCTACTATATTGAGAGTCTAACCGATGAAATAGTTGAAAAATCTTTAGAACTTTTTAAAGATATTGAAGCCAATGGTGGTTTCTTAAGTCAATTAAAAAAAGGCACTATTCAGCGAAAAATAAAAGAGAGTGCATCCAAAGAACAACAACTTTTTGACAACGGAAGTTTGACTCTAGTTGGAACTAATAAACAAGCTAATATTTCAGAGAGAATGAAAGACAATTTGGAACTTTACCCTTTCGTTAAAACCAAGATTCGTAAAACTTTAATAACACCTATTATTGAATCAAGAATTTCTGAAAAAAATGAACAAACCAGATTAAATCATGAATAATACAAAATCCACAATCCTATTGCTATTAATTTTATTCGTCACCTTTAGTTGTGAAAAACCTCTTGATTACAAATATACCGACAAACCAATGGTAATCGTTTGCAGTGGATCAAATGCAAAATTATTAAATGAAGCATTATATAGTTTTTTTGATGATATTACAACATATTATCGAGCACAAAATGGAGAACAAAGCGCTGGAATGTCAACCTTAGAAGCTTATGCTAATTTCATCTATACTGGTGCTATGGGAGAGGCAGACTATAAGAATTTAGCATCTATACATTCCCTAGCGATACTGAAGGAGTTAAAAAAGGATAAACAGTTATGGTTAATAAATTCGGAGGGTACTTCCTTAAATTATCAAAGTGAATTTGTGTCATGTTTACTAGAAAACATGACGAGTCTTGAATTAAAAGAAACTATGCTCGCTTTAGTAGAAGTTAATAGCTTAAATCCAAAAATTCTTGCAGAGCGGTTTAGAATGAGTACAACTGAAGCCGTTGAAGATTCAAATTTTGGAATGTACATCGCCTTAGACACTTATTATCGGTATTTAATAAATTTAGGTTTATAGTAAATAGATTCAAATGAGTAGAAAGAATTTAGAGCATATAAAACTAAGCAAAAACCAAGTCCTAGAATTTGATACTAATCAAAAAGGTGATGTATTCTCGACAGCTGAAGGTATCGAAATAAAAAAACAATATTCAGCCACGGATATTGAAAATTTAGAGCACTTAAATTTTGTTGCTGGTATCGCACCTCACTTGAGGGGACCATATTCAACTATGTTTGTCCGCAGACCATGGACCATTAGACAATATGCTGGTTTTTCTACTGCGGAAGATAGCAATGCTTTTTATAGACGAAATCTTGCAGGCGGTCAAAAAGGCCTTTCTGTAGCATTCGATTTAGCCACGCACAGAGGTTACGACAGTGACCACGAACGTGTGGTAGGTGATGTTGGTAAAGCGGGAGTTGCAATTGATAGCGTTGAAGATATGAAAATATTATTCGACCAAATCCCTTTAGATGAAATGAGTGTTTCTATGACGATGAATGGTGCGGTGCTTCCAATTATGGCTTTTTATATTGTGGCTGCTGAAGAACAAGGAATTCCATTGAAAGCCTTAGAAGGAACAATTCAAAACGATATATTAAAAGAATTCATGGTGCGGAACACTTACATCTACCCTCCCACTGCTTCCATGAGAATAATTAGTGATATTTTTAAATTTACTTCCGATAAAATGCCGAAATTTAATTCCATCTCTATTTCGGGTTACCATATGCAAGAAGCGGGAGCAACATGTGAGATTGAGTTGGCCTATACTTTAGCAGATGGATTAGAATATATCCGAACAGGTATAAATGCAGGAATGGACATAGATACTTTTGCCCCTCGCCTTTCTTTCTTCTGGGGAATTGGAATGAATCATTTTATGGAAATTGCTAAAATGCGAGCGGGACGAATGTTGTGGGCTAAAATCGTAAAAAAATTCAATCCAAAAAATGAAAAATCTCTAGCATTAAGAACGCATTGTCAAACTAGCGGTTGGAGTTTAACAGAGCAAGACCCCTTTAATAATGTGGCTAGAACTTGCATAGAAGCTGCTGCTGCAGCTTTCGGAGGCGCACAATCTCTACATACCAATGCATTAGATGAAGCCATAGCCCTTCCCACAGATTTTTCAGCAAGAATTGCAAGAAATACGCAGATTTATCTTCAAGAGGAAACACAAATTAACAAGACTGTTGATCCTTGGGGTGGCAGTTATTATGTTGAAAATCTAACCAATGATATCGCTAACAAGGCGTGGAAGCTGATTCAAGAAGTTGAAGAGTTAGGGGGAATGACGAAAGCTATTGAGGCCGGTATTCCAAAGCTTAGAATAGAGGAAGCGGCAGCTAAAAAGCAAGCTCGAATTGATAGTGGCCAGGATATAATCGTAGGAGTAAATAAGTATAGGTTAGAAAAAGAAGATCCTATGCAAATTTTAGACGTTGATAATCAAAAAGTTCGTTTATCACAGATTCAGAGACTTAATAAGGTTAAAGCGGAACGTAATACTATAAAAGTTTCCGAGACACTTTCAAAATTAAGCAATTGTGCTAAAACAGGTGAAGGAAATTTATTAGCTTTAGCTATTGAAGCGGCTCGAGAAAGAGCTACATTAGGTGAAATAAGTGACGCTTTAGAAATCATTTTTGGGCGATATAAAGCGCAAATAAAATCCTTTAGTGGTGTGTATAGTAAAGAAATAAAGAAGGATCCTACCTTTGCGAAAGCGAGAGAAATGGCTGATAAGTTTGCTGAATTGGAGGGGCGTCGTCCTCGCATAATGATTGCAAAAATGGGTCAAGATGGTCACGACCGTGGCGCAAAAGTTGTAGCTACAGGATATGCAGATGTCGGTTTTGATGTAGATATTGGCCCTTTATTCCAAACGCCTAAGGAAGCGGCCAAGCAAGCGGTAGAAAACGATGTGCACATTTTAGGAGTATCATCACTTGCAGCGGGTCACAAAACCTTAGTGCCACAGTTAATAAAAGAATTGAAGAGCTATGGACGCGACGATGTCATGGTGATTGTAGGGGGTGTAATTCCAGCTCAAGATTATAAATTTTTATTTGATGCCGGCGCTGTTGCGGTTTATGGACCAGGCACTAAAATAAGTGAAGCTGCAATTGAGATGCTTGAAATATTGATTGATTCAATCTCCTAGATTGCTAAATCTCAAGTTAAAGTTATTTCTATCTCAACATATCAAATATTCTTTACTGGGTAAAGCCCTAAAAGTGAAAGTAAATCGAGATGATTCAGAAAAATTACATTATCAAAACTAAAAGGCTCGGACTGCGAAATTGGTTACCTTCAGATGAAGCCCCCTTCGTTCAAATGTGCAATGATGAAAATGTAATGCAGCACTTCCCTAGTATACTTTCAGAAGTAGAAACCCTTGAATTGATAGACCGTTTAAAAATACACTTTGATAAATATAGTTATTGCTACTTTGCTGTCGATATATTAAAAACTAATGAGTTTATAGGCTTCACGGGGTTGGCAAATCAAACATGGGAAAGTAAATATACTCCTTGTGTAGATATAGGTTGGCGTTTAAAGCAATCTGCATGGGGTAAGGGATACGCGACAGAGGCAGCTATGGCTTGCCTTGAAGCTGCTTTTTTAGAATTTAAAATAAAGGAAATCTTAGCCTTTGCTACTGATACAAACGCTTCATCCGAGAAAGTTATGAAAAAAATTGGAATGAAATTAATAGGCAAAGTGCAGCATCCACTTATAAAAAATAGTCCGCGATTTAAGCACTGTGTTGTCTATAAGATAGAACCCGGATATACTAATTAATAACAAAAAATAGTCAAATGGATTTAAAAGCAAAAATGCTTAGAGATGATGCTTTAAAAGGTAAAACAATAGTTGTAACAGGAGGTGGTAGTGGATTAGGCAAAGCTATGACAACTTACTTTTTGGAGCTAGGTGCCAACGTTATTATTACTTCTCGGAATATAGAAAAACTACAAACTGTGAAAGAAGAACTTGAAGCCCAAACGGGTAGAAAAGTTTTTCCAGTTCAATGTGATGTTCGTAATTATGATGAAGTGGAAGCAATGGTAGCTGCTTCTATTGCTGAATTTGGAAGTGTAGATGTTCTTTTAAATAATGCCGCCGGGAATTTTATCTCACCTACAGAACGCTTATCGGCAAATGCTTTTGACACCATCATTGATATAGTTTTAAAAGGCACTAAAAACTGTACGCTCGCCTTCGGGAAGCATTGGATTGAAAAAAAAGAAACTAACAAAGTTGTTTTAAATATTGTTACTACTTACGCTTTCACTGGTTCTGCATATGTAGTACCTAGTGCAACCGCAAAGGCAGGAGTATTAGCGATGACGAGGTCTTTAGCTGTAGAATGGGCAAAATATGGCATGCGTTTTAATGCAATTGCTCCTGGACCATTTCCAACAAAAGGAGCTTGGGATAGATTACTTCCTGGCGATTTGAAAGAGAAATTTGATCTTTCTAAGAAAGTTCCTCTAAAACGAGTTGGCGAGCATCAGGAATTGGCCAATTTGGCCGCTTATTTAGTTTCAGATTTTTCTGCATATATTAATGGTGAGGTCATAGTTATAGATGGAGGAGAATGGCTCAAAGGAGCAGGGCAAATGAATTTACTTGAAGAAGTACCTGAACAAATGTGGGATATGCTTGAAGCAATGATTCGTTCTAAGAAGAACAAGTGACAATTTTATATTCTAATTTCTTCTTTAGGAGTTGAAAAATGAATTTTATATTATTCTAAATCAGATTTATTATTGTTCACTTCATGTTAACAAAATTCATTTTCATTCCATTTTTTTAATCGTATTTTTAACCTCTAATTTCAGAAAAAATTAATGGGCAAAATTATTGCTATTGCAAACCAAAAAGGGGGTGTTGGAAAGACAACTACATCTGTAAATTTAGCAGCTTCCTTAGGAGTTCTTGAAAAAAAAGTATTATTGATAGATGCTGATCCACAGGCTAATGCGACTTCTGGATTAGGTATTAATGTGGAGGAAGTAGTTTCGGGTTCTTATCAGTTAATAGAGAATACAAAAGCGGCAAAAGACACGATTGTCAAAACGAATTCGCCCAATGTAGATATTATCCCTGCTCATATTGATCTCGTTGCTATTGAAATTGAACTAGTCGATAAGCCAAAACGAGAGTCAATGTTGAAAAAAGCGATTTCAGAATTAAAAAATGATTATGATTATATAATAATTGATTGCGCACCTTCACTGGGTCTGCTCACACTAAATGCCTTAACTGCTGCCGACTCTGTTCTTATCCCAATTCAGTGTGAGTATTTTGCATTAGAAGGCTTAGGAAAGCTTCTAAATACTATAAAAAGTGTTCAAAAAATTCATAATCCAGATTTAGATATTGAAGGCTTATTATTGACCATGTACGATTCTAGATTGCGTTTATCTAATCAAGTTGTAGAAGAGGTGAAAAAGCATTTTAATGAAATGGTTTTTCAAACAATCATTCAACGAAATGTTCGTTTGGGTGAAGCTCCCAGTTACGGAGAGAGTATCATTAGTTATGATGTTGGTAGTACGGGTGCCAATAATTACTTAAGTTTGGCACAAGAACTAATTGAAAAAAACAAGTAGTAGTAGATGGCGAAAGCGACGAAAAAACAAGCCTTAGGGCGCGGTCTTTCTGCATTATTGAAAGACCCTTCAAATGATATTAAATCTGTTAATGATAAAAATGCGGATAAAGTTGTAGGTAATATCGTAGAGCTGGATCTTAATACTATTGAAGTAAATCCTTTTCAACCACGCACTAGTTTTAATGAAGAAACACTGAGAGAATTAGCATCATCTATTCGTGAATTAGGTGTTATACAACCAATTACGGTACGCAAATTAGATTTTAATAAATACCAACTAGTAAGTGGGGAACGACGTTTCCGTGCTTCTATTTTAATTGGTTTAAAAACTATTCCCGCTTATATTCGAATTGCGAACGATCAAGAATCTTTGGAAATGGCTTTGGTTGAAAACATTCAAAGACAAGATTTAGATCCAATTGAAATAGCCTTATCTTATCAACGGCTTATTGAAGAGATAAAAGTAACCCAAGATGAATTAAGTGATCGAGTTGGTAAAAACCGTTCTACCATTGCTAACTATTTGCGACTATTAAAATTAGACCCAATCATACAAACGGGAATTCGAGATGGTTTTATATCTATGGGCCATGGAAGAGCATTAATAAATGTTTTAGAAACTAATGACCAACTAGATATTTATGAAAAAATATTGAGTCGTAATCTTTCAGTAAGAGATACCGAAGCAATAGTGAGGTCATATAAGGCAACAGATAGCAATTCCACCCCAACAAAAAAAGAAATACCGAGTTTCGTTAGTGAAGGCAAAAAAGAACTCGAAACAGTTTTTAACAGTAGTGTAGAGGTTAAAATTTCAAAATCTGGCAAAGGACATTTGGAGGTTCCTTTTAACAATAAAGAAGATTTTCTTCGAATTCTGAAACTGATTAGAGGTGAGAAATAGGGCACTACATATCCTATTCTTAATTTTGGTAACTTCTGTCTTTGCCCAAAAATCAGACAGCCTCATTGTTAAAGAAGAAAAAATTCTTGTAATAAGTGATACTATCAATCCTAAGGAGGCATATGACCCATTAGCTCCTGCTAGAGCTGCATTTTATTCGGCTGTGATTCCAGGTTTAGGTCAAGCATACAACAAAAAGTATTGGAAAATACCAATAATTTATGCTGGTATGGCCACAGGGGTATATTTTTATCTCACAAATGACAAAGATTATGATCGTTTTCGAGATGCCTACAAAAGACGATTAGCTGGTTATACCGATGATGAATTTTATGGAGATGGGACAGAGCCTATTATCTCCAACTCTCGATTAATTGATGCTCAAAAAACTGCTCAAAAAAATAAAGATGTAAGTATCATTGTTTCTTTAGCCTTTTATTTATTGAACATTATTGATGCAAATGTCGATTCGCATTTTAGGCAATATAATGTCAGTGAAGATCTTTCTTTACAACCAAATCTTAATTTTAATCCAGTGCAATTAAATGCCAATTACGGCTTGTCACTTACCTATCGCTTGAAATGAAAATAGCTATATTAGGATATGGGAAAATGGGTAAAACTATAGAGCGATTAGCTTTAGAAAGAGGGCATACTATCGTCTTCAAATGTTCTAGTAAATTTAAAGAAGGTAGACTTGAAGGAGCTGATGTAGCCATTGAATTTTCGACCCCTGACGTTGTGATTAATAACATAGTAAGCTGTCTTCAAATTGGTATACCCGTTGTTTCGGGTACTACTGGTTGGTTAGAAAACTATAATCACATATTAAAGTTTTGTGAAGAACGTAACGGAAGTTTCATCTATGCGTCAAACTTCAGCATTGGAGTAAATTTATTTTTCCATCTAAATGAAGAGCTTGCAAAATTGATGAATTCTTGGAAAGAATATAAGGTATCTATTGAGGAAATTCATCACACTCAAAAAAAAGACGCACCTAGTGGAACAGCTATTTCGTTGGCCAATGGAATTATAAAGCATTCGGAGAAAAAAGAATGGAATCTCAATTCAACCACCAAAGATGGTATAGAAATTAATGCAAAACGCATTGGTGACGTAAAAGGAACCCATACGGTTTTTTATACTTCTGAAATTGACACTCTATCTATTAAGCATGAGGCGCATAGTCGGGATGGATTTGCAATTGGGGCAATTCTTGCCTCAGAATGGATTTTAAATAGGAAGGGAGTTTTTTCGATGAAGGATGTTCTTAAAATAAAAAGTGAAAATTAATTATTGTTAGGGTCGACCTTTCATAACAAAAACTAAAAATATGAGTTGGACAGAATGGTTAATATTTATTCTCGTTGTACAAATTATTCACTTCCTAGGGACTTGGAAGTTATATGTTATTGCTGGACGAAAATCATGGGAAGCTGCGATTCCAATTTATAACGCTGTAATTTTAATGAAAATTATAAACCGCCCTTGGTGGTGGACAATTTTATTATTTGTACCCATAGTAAATCTGATAATGTTCCCCGTAATTTGGGTAGAAACACTTAGAAGTTTTGGAAAGAATAGTACTACCGATACAGTTTTAGTAGTGCTAACTTGTGGCTTGTATATATATTACATTAATTATACCCAAAATATAAATCACCTTCCAGAGAGAAGTTTAAAACCGAAAACTTCAGGCGGTGAATGGGTAAGTTCTATTCTATTCGCTGTTGTTGCAGCTACGATAGTTCATACCTATGTAATGCAACCTTTTACCATTCCCACTTCTTCTTTAGAAAAAACATTACTTGTAGGCGATTTTCTATTTGTTAGTAAATTTCATTATGGGGCAAGAACTCCTATGACCGCTATATCATTTCCCATGGTACACGACACCATACCTGTTTTGAAATCAAAATCTTATTTAAAAACACCACAGATCCCCTATTTTCGATTTCCTGGATTTCAAAAAATAAAAAGAAATGATATAGTTGTATTTAGTTGGCCTCCAGATACTCTAACAAATATTACCAACCCTTTTTCCAAGGTTGATATTAAGCCTTTAGATAAAAAGTCTAATTATGTAAAACGATGTGTGGGTCTACCCGGTGATTCTCTGGAAGTTCGTGACGGGTATGTATATATTAACGGAGAGCGAAATGCATTACCGGATCGTGCTAAATTACAGTTCGGTTATGCCTTTAGAACTAAAAAACAGTTAAACCCAAGCTATGCTTCAGAACGATTTGATATAACCGATATCTATCCTATGGATAATCCTCCAAGTTATAGAGTTTTTAGAGCACATATGACCGATGAAGCTTTCGAGAAATTTAAAAACTACCCCGATTTGGACACTATTTTTAAAACAACAGGTGTAAAAGGAAATTTAGATCCTTCCACTTTTCCCCATGATCCTAATTATCAATGGAACACTGATTTTTTTGGCCCAATGTATATTCCAAAAGCAGGTGTTACGGTCGCCATTACTCCAGAAAGTTTGCCCTTTTATAGACGAATTATTGAAGTTTATGAAGGCAGTGAAATAGGTATCACAAACAAGATATCTCAATCGGGCACTCAAGTCCTCTTAAACAATAATCCATTAACTGAATATACTTTTATTTTAGATTATTATTGGATGATGGGAGACAATAGAAATAACTCACAAGACGCTAGAATGTGGGGCTTTGTTCCTTTTACACATGTAGTTGGAAAGCCGGTATTTGTATGGATGAGTTGGGATAGTAATGCTAAAGGAATCGCAAATAAAATCCGTTGGAAACGATTATTTACTACAGTTGGTGGAGAGGGAGAGCCGGTATCCTATTTCAAATTCTTTATGATTCTAGTAGCTGGATGGTTTATTTTCGACTTCTTCAGGAAAAAGAAAAAGGCTAAAAAATAATTTCCTACTACCTTGAATAATTGCTAAAACATGAATCCATTTTTCGCTTTACTTTGTCAAACTAAAAATATAAGTAGAGATCTATCAATATGAAAAATAGCCATTAATTATAAATTTAAGGCAACTTTTACAATCCATTAATACGCGTGTAAAACAAATTTTTTCTTGAAAAAAATCCTGATACATCCAGCATATTTTCCGTCTATTGTACAAATGGTGGCAGTTGCTCAGGCTGAAATAGTTGTTTTGGAAATTCAAGATAATTATCAAAAACAAACGTATCGAAATAGGACTTATATAGCACATAATAACGGCGAACTACTTTTGAATATACCTATTAAGCATGATAAGGAGGGTAAACGACAGCAAACAAAGACCGTGCGTGTTGAAAATGACTTTAGTTGGCAATCTCATCATTGGAAATCCATACAAACAGCCTATAGAACTTCTCCTTTCTTTGAATATTATGAAGATGATCTAAAACCATTATTTACTATTGCTATTAGCTCTTTGCTCGATCACAACCTTCATATATTTGAAGTCCTATGTGAATTAATTGGAATTAATGCCAAAATTTTAAAAACAGAACAATATGTTCCATATCCCGAATATACGGACAATCGTTTTTTAATTGAATTAACACAAAGAAAGGAATTTCAGATTGAAAGCTATACTCAAGTTTTAGAAGCACACCATGGATTCTTACCCAATCTTTCAGTATTAGATTTACTTTTTAATGAAGGACCAAATACTTTAAATTATTTAGAATCTCAAAAAATAAATTTTCTTTAATCCTTACCTTCCAAAATAGGCCAGCCAACTGTTGCCACCACTGGATAATGATCTGAAAAAGTTTTTTTAATAGTTTCAAACTTTAGTACCTCAAACTGTTCCGAAGTAAAAACATAATCAATTCGCATTGGATACGAATCGAATAAATATGTGGTTCCTAATCCATTGCCTTTTTGTAGATAGGCATCTTGCATTCCAGTCTGAATCTTTCTATAGACATAAGAAAACTGAGTGTTATTAAAGTCCCCACACAACAATACAGGGTAAGGAGACTTATCTTTGTGAGCTAAAATTTGAACCATCTGTTCTTGTTGTCCTATAAATGCATTCGACATTCTCCTTCGTAGTTTGTCGGTATCACCCTCCTGCAAATAGGAAACTGTAGGTAAAATTCCCATCGAGCTTAGGTGCAAATTATAGACTCTTATGGTGTCACGATCTTTCACTAAATCTGCATAAATACTGTTATTTGAAGACCCACTAAAATCAAAAGAACCAGTGTTTATCAATGGATATTTTGATAAAATTGCATGACCGAGAACATTCTCTTTTAATTTTCCTTTTTTATTCTTAGAATATTTAAAATAAATGTATTGATAAGGATAAGCGGCAAAATTCACACTATCATCCCGGTAAAACTCTTGTATACAAATCACATCAGGCTGTTGGGTATTTAATAATTCTGAAATAATTTTAGGAACATCTTTGGTTTGATTTTCTTCATAAGCATTAAATAGTCTTACGTTATAAGATAATATACTCAAGGTTTTATCAAAATCTTTTGATCCCTTTTCAGAAGAAAATTCGAAGAACGGATTAAAATAAAAATATGAGATTACGAGAACACTAAGCGACAGAAATATCCATTTACTTCTTCTAATTAACCAATATAAACCGAAGAGGATATTTAGAATTATCAAGGGCGAAACCGCAAGACTTAGTAAAGAAATATTTGGAAAATTTTTAGGGGGCAAATATGGTAAAATAAAGGAAATCACCAATAAGAAGGCGGCAATACAATTAATCCAAAAAATAATTTTTACAAATAAACCTTCTTTTTTCAACTCTACCCTACTTATTATTCTTTACCCGCTTTAAAGAGAAAATCCTTTTCTAATTTAGTAAGACTCTCATAACCGCTCTTTCCAATTTTGTCTAATATACCGTCAATTTTTAATTGATGAGGAGTTTTAGCCACTTTTGCGTTAACCTGCGAGGAATTCGGTTGAACCGTACGATGTACTTTTTTAAAAGGTTTCTTCTTTCTAGGTTTAAACAAATTAACAGCCCAATCAACAAAATTCTCAAACCACTTACCTATATCATTCCCCTTAGCCATTTGAATTGCATACAAGTACCCAAAGGCTGCTCCTCCCACATGAGCTAATAATCCTCCAGCATTTCCAGAAGTAGGAATTTGCACAAGATCCATTAATACAAAAAATAAAGCAATCTGCCATAACTTTATATTGAACATAAAAATACGCATGGCTGTATTAGGAGTATAAGTAGCTATAAACACTATAATAGCCATAACAGCGGCCGAAGCACCAATTAAGCTACCAGATGTAGTGGTGAAAACAGGAAAGATATTATATGACAAGACGTAAAAAAGTCCTCCAAAAAAACCGCCAAGTAAATAAATAGTTAAAAATCGTTTCGGACTAAAAAGGTTCAAAACTATTTTCCCGAACCAGTACAACCAAAGCATATTAAATAGCACATGCCAAAGTCCAAAATGTAAAAAACTGTATGTAAACAATGCCCAAGGTTGGGTTACCAGACTTCCCAAATTTTCGGACAATACGAACCATTTTACTAACTGGTTTTGAGGTATTCTTAAAAAAAATGCAGTTAAATAAACAAGTAAAAATACTGTCATATTGATGGCAATAATCTTAACAAGAAAATTTGCCGTTTTAAACTGATAAAGAAGATTATTTTTGGTCATAATTAGTCCCAGCGGTGATCATTAAAACTATTTTTCTTCCAATAATAAGCCATTATAAATCCAAATAATGCACCTCCAATATGTGCCCAATGCGCAATACCAAATGGAGAACCAGTAATCCCGAAGAACAAATCACCAAGAATAATTGCTGGTATGAAATACTTGGCTTTAATAGGAATAGGTACAAAAATTAGCATTAAAGCAACATTCGGAAACATGAGTCCGAATGCCACTAATATTCCATAGATAGCACCGGAGGCCCCTACTGCTGGAACATTGTATGAATCATAAAGAGACTGGATAGTATTTTGAGATATATCATTGAGAATATTTGAATTAAACTGCCCTGTAGTAAGAAGATCAGTTATTTGCGATTGGGAAACTCCAGCGGCCATTAAGGCATCCATGCCACTTTGTACTTGATAATAATTTACCAAACTATGAATAAAAGCAGCGCCAATTCCAGCTGAAAAATAAAAAAATAGAAATTTATTTCGCCCCCAACGCTCTTCCAATGGTGACCCAAACGCCCATAAAGCATACATATTAAAAAGTATATGTCCGAAACCGCCATGCATAAACATATGTGAAATTGGCTGCCAAAATTTAAAACTCGGACTTTCAAAATAGTAAAGCGAAAATAGCTTATATGCAACATCACCAGTAAACTGTGTCCCTATAAAAAACAATACATTAACTATTATTAATGCCTTTACAGTATCCGTTATTCTTCCCATTTATAAAAATTTTTTATCAAAATCATTAACATTCAATGTAATTAGTACTGTTTTGTTATTTGGAGCTAAATTGGGTTCCTTACATGCAAACAATTGATTTACTAAGTGCTCTCTTTCACTTCTATTTAATGCCTGACCCGATTTCACCGCCATGCTTTTCGCCATTGATTTCGCCATCAGATCATTTTGACTAAAACCCTTATCGGGGAGCTCTTCTGTAATGTCTTTTATTAATTCCTCTAAAATAAGTATTGCCTGTGTCTCTAAAATATTAATTGGTATTCCAGTAATTTCGATTGTATCATCATCTAATTTTGAAAAAGCAAAGCCTGTATCTTCTAATTGTTCTCTTACTTTTTGTAAAATCTCCAAATCAGGTTTAGAAAAATCAAATTTCAGCGGAAACAATAGTTGTTGACTCACGGCTTCCTTTACCGTAATATTTCTAAGTAATTCTTCATATAACACCCGCTGATGTGCCAAGTTTTGATGAATTATCATCATCCCTGTTTTAATAGGGCTAACAATATATTTATTTTGTAGTTGAAACGTGATCTGTCCAGCTTCCTCAATTTCTGTTTCAAAAAGTTTTCCTGTAACCTGTTCGCTTTCAAATTCAACATTAGACGTATTTAAATCATCCACATTTAAACCAATGTACAGAGATTCCCAAGAACTCGTTTTTTCGCGCTGATAGGGGAAATTTATATTCCCTTGAATCGCTTCCTTATTAAATGGATTAAATTCATTGTCAACATCTAATGACGGTCTTGTGGGCGGCTTCTTACTAAATTCATAAGGTGTGTCGAATCCCGAATCTCGATTAAAATCTAAAACAGGCGCAATATTAAATTGTCCTAAACTATGCTTTATGGTCGAACGAAGCATTGCATATATTGAATGTTCATCTTCAAATTTAATTTCTGTCTTTGTGGGATGGATATTTATATCAATTGACTTTGGATCTACACCCAAAAAAATAAAGTATCCGGGATTCATACCTACTTTAATTAAACCTTCGAAAGCAGAGATTATTGAATGATGTAAATAAGGGCTCCTAATAAATCGATTATTAACAAAAAAGAACTGTTCTCCCCTACTTTTTCTGGCAAAGTCAGGTTTTAGAATAAAACCCTCGATTTTTAGAATTTCTGTTTCTTCAGAGACCGGCACTAATTTTTCATTTGTTTTCGTCCCAAAAACATTCACAATTCGCTGGCGTAAATTACTTACCGGCAAATTAAACACATCACTACCATTATTAATCATAGAAAATGCAATTCCAGGATGAGCAAGAACTACCCTATGAAATTCATCAAATATATAGCGGGTTTCTACCGTATTGCTTTTTAGAAAATTCCTCCTTGCAGGAATGTTATAAAAAAGATTTTTCACAGAAATAGTAGTCCCTTTCAAGGCAAAGGTACTTTCTTGAGAAATAACCTTACTTCCTTCTATTGTTATTTTAGTACCAATGTCAGAAACTTCCGTTTTAGTTTTTAATTCTACGTGTGAAATTGCCGCAATTGAAGCGAGTGCTTCTCCTCTGAAACCTTTTGTGTGGATTCTAAAAAGATCTTCAGCTGACTTAATTTTGGAAGTGGCATGCCGCTCAAAACACAAGCGAGCATCTGTTACACTCATGCCTTCACCGTTATCTATTATTTGTATTAAGGTCTTTCCTGCGTCTTTAATAACCAGAGTTACATTAGTCGCTCCAGCATCTATTGCATTTTCCATCAATTCTTTCACCACTGAAGCAGGACGCTGAACTACTTCTCCCGCAGCAATTTGATTTGCAACATGATCTGGTAAAAGTTGAATGATATCTGCCATTATTGTTGAGAGAATATGGACAAATCAAAATCAATAATGAAAAGAAAAACCACTATTAATAGGGCAATAAGTACTAAAACTATCCTATTTGAATCTCGATTTGACGCACTGCGAAGATCTTCCCAAGCGTTGACGAACTTTCCTTTTAAACCTACATTATCTCCAACTGTTTTTCGGAACTTATCAAATTTTTGCTCTATGTGAAAAGGGCTGCCCTCCCCGTTATTATCAAAATAACGTGGAGCGTAGTCGAATTTTTTATTCTTACGTGCTTTTAATATCCCCATAATTGTTGTGATTCAAAGTTACAAAATAAGATAGTCTTTGAAATTCAAACTCGGCTTAATTTTCAACAATTATTATACCATAACAACCTGTTGTAAGTCAATCAAACCAACCAGCCTTTCTCATTAAGGCAACTTCATTAGACCGTAACTCTTTAAATTTATCGTTGTGAATAGTAAATTAGAATTTGGATTCTTTGCGAAGTTGCGCCATTTTAATAGCTGCAATTGCTGCTTCAGTACCTTTATTACCATGTGCTCCTCCACTACGATCAATGGCCTGTTGCAAATTATTATCAGTTAAAACACAGAAAATAACCGGAATTATACCTTCCATATTTAAATCTTTAATGCCCTGTGAAACAGCTTCACAGACGTAATTAAAATGTTTAGTTTCACCTTGTATTACGCTACCAATTGCAATAATTGCATCCAGCATATCATAGCTTTGCTGCATACGCTTGCATCCATAAATTAACTCAAAACTACCTGGAACATTCCAGCGAACAATATTATCGTTTATTGCCCCACAATCTTTGAGGGCTTCAAAAGCCCCTTGAAACATCCCTTCAGTAATAGCATGATTCCATTCAGAAACAACAATCCCAAACCGAAAGTCTTTCGCGTTTGGGATTGTAGCCTTATCATAAACTGATAAATTATTATTTTTTGTAGCCATTTTTACTGCATAGCTTCAGCCTTACCTAAATAAACCGTAGCCTTATTAGCTTCCTCAGAAGTTGGATATTTTTTAGTGATTTCAGCAAAAAACTTAACTGCCTTATCTACCTTTCCAAGCTTTAATGCGGTGATGCCTGCCTTCAAAAAGAACCGTGGCGAGGTAAAATCATTTGTACGCATTGTTGCAGCCTCTTCATAATATTTAAGTGCTTCTTCGCTTTGGCCCAATTCTACAAAAGCATCACCTATAGCACCTTTAGCAAGGGGAGCCACTTGATCATCATCACTTTTAAATTTGTCCAAATATTTAATAGCTTGCTGATAGTCATTAGTATTTAAATATGCCATTCCCGCATAATAGTTCGAAAGATTTGCTGCATTTGTACCACTGTAATTTTCAATGATATCTAAAAATCCGAATTTCCCTTCACCCCCATTAAGAGATAAATTGAATAAAGAATCTTTTGCAGCTGACGTTAGTGCTTGTTCCCAATAAGTTTGAGCTTGAAACATTTCGTTGGTTGCTTCTATTTCTTTAGGTTTTTGAATAAACTCTGAAAAAGCTAAATATCCTAGAACAGAAATAGCAATAACCCCTATAAATCCAAGAATTATTTTCTGGTTCTTCTCTACCCAAGCCTCCGTTTTTGAAGCACCGACATCCAAAGTATTAAATACTTCAGCAGTAGTACTACCTTCTTCAATATTCAGCTCCTTTTCGGCTTTAGTTCTTGGTTTATCACCTCGTTTCTTATACGTTGCCATAGTCTTGTTTGTTGAAGCGCAAAAATAAAATATTTATTAGAATTTAAAAGGGAAAAGATTTCTTATTTTTTAATAATTTACAATGCTAATTTTTAATTCTTTCTTAAAGAAATATTTAGAATTTAAAAATATCAACTAATTGATTACTATGATATTAAAAAAATTGTCCCTTCTCAATTACAAAAACTTTGACACAAAATCCTTTAATTTTGACCCTAAGATCAATTGTTTTGTGGGTAATAATGGTGTTGGTAAGACAAATGTACTTGATGCAATCTATCATTTATCGTTCGGAAAAAGTTATTTTAACCCTATAACTGGTCAAAACATAAAACATGGTGAAGATTTCTTTGTTATTGAAGGATTATATACTAAAGCCGATAGAAACGAAAAAATAGTAGTTAGTGTCAAACGGGGACAAAAAAAGATAATTAAGCGCAACACAAAAGCCTATGAAAGATTTAGCGATCACATTGGTTTTTTGCCTTTAGTTATTATCTCACCTTCCGATCGTGATTTAATCACTGAAGGAAGTGAAACAAGAAGAAAATTCATGGATGGCGTAATTTCTCAAGGCGACAATGGCTATCTCCGAACCCTAATTAATTATAATAAGATCCTTTCTCAAAGGAATTCATTACTCAAATATTTTGCAGCAAACAGTACTTTTAGTACCGACACATTGGATGTCTATAATCTGCAATTAAATAAACTTGGATCGGAAATATACGCTAAGAGATCCAGTTTTCTCACTAAGTTTATGCCTATATTCTTAAATCGTTACGCCTCTATAAGCAACGGATTAGAGAATATTAATTTAGTGTATACTAGTCAGTTGTTCGAAAAAGACTTAATTTCCTTATTGGAAGAAAATGTAGCCAAGGATAAAATCACCCAATACACTAATTTTGGCATACATAAGGATGACCTCAATTTTGAAATTGACGGACATCCCATTAAAAAGTTCGGATCACAAGGGCAGCAAAAATCATATTTGGTAGCCTTAAAGCTAGCCCAGTTTGATTTAATGAAAACACAAGATAATGTTAACCCTATTTTATTGCTTGATGATATTTTTGATAAATTAGATGAAAAACGTGTAGAACATATTATTACATTGGTTCATAATGAAAACTTTGGGCAATTATTTATAAGTGATACACATGGAGACAGGACGGAAGCTGTAATAAAAAAAGTAGGACAAACATATAAAATGTTTCACATTTAAAAATCTTCATTTTGCGATATTAATAAATGAAATATGTATCTTCAGGTTAGAAGTGAAAAATCAATTAAAATGAAGCAGACTATATTATTTTTCAGCATTTTGCTAGTGATAAATTCATGCAAAAAACAAGATCCAATCTTTCAAAAAGAGAAATTAGGTGGTTATTGGGAAATTAAATCTGTTACCCTACCCGATGGGAGTAAAAAGGATTTTAACTATAGCAATGTAATTGATTTCATTAAAGTATCAGAAAGCAGCGGAATTCGAACCAAGGTAATTACTCAATTGGATGGAAGTTTTATAAATAATGGAGGGGCTGAAAAATTTACACTGAAAGTAGAACAAGATAGTTTACGGCTGTATTATGAAACTCCCTTTGACCAATGGAAAGAAACAGTAATAAAAGTCACTGACAGTCTATTAATAATTAGCAATAGAGAATCAAAAATTTATACCTATAAAAAATTTATAAAATATAATTTCACGAATTAAACAATATTTTAAATTGGCAAAACGAAAAGCAGAAAATACTAACATCAAGGATGTCCTTAAAGATTTCATCCAAACCAACAATCTCGAAAAAGGGCTTAATAAAGTTAGCGTAAAAGAAGCCTGGCACCTTGTAATGGGTGCGGCCATTTCAAAATACACTATTAATGTATTGTTAGATCAAGACACATTATACGTGCAACTTAGTTCTTCTGTTTTGCGTGAAGAGTTAGGTTATGGAAAAGAAAAAATTATTAAACTGCTCAATGAAGAATTAAAGAAGAATTTGATTGTGAAATTAGTACTACGTTAGTTTTTACCTAAAATATTATTTTGAATACCTTCATTGTATTTCGTTAAAAAAAAACGCCACTCATTTAAGTGGCGTTTTTTTTTAATATATATGAATGCTCTAGAACATTTCTCTTCCTGAAAAGTGAAATGCACTTTCAATCGCCGCATTTTCATTACTGTCACTTCCGTGTACAGCATTTTCTCCTATTGACACAGCATATAACTTTCTAATTGTTCCTTCAGCTGCATCGGCAGGGTTTGTTGCACCAATCAATGTTCTGAAATCTTCTACAGCATTCTCCTTTTCAAGAATTGCTGCTACTATTGGGCCACGAGTCATATACTCGACTAATTCACCATAAAATGGACGTTCACTGTGTACAGAATAAAATGCTTTCGCATCGGAAGTAGTCATTTGGGTCAGTTTCAAAGCAACGATTCTAAAACCCGAAGCATTTATTTTTTCAAGAATTCCTCCAATATACCCTTTTTCAACACTATCTGGCTTTAACATTGTAAACGTTCTGTCTGTTCTCATTTTTTATTTTTTTTTGCAAAACTACACTTTTAGAAATCAAAAACAAGTTATTAACCATTGTTTAATATGAATTTATTGTTAATCAATTAATCACTTCAAAGCTATTTAAGTAAGTAATCTACTCTTCATAAAATATTTATAAATTGTATCTTTGCTGCTTATGAATTCAGAATCAACAGAAATAGTAAAAAGACTCCTGAATACCACTCGAAAAATTGCAGTGGTAGGCCATAAAAATCCAGATGGAGATGCCGTAGGCTCTTGCCTTGGACTATATTTATATCTTAAAGAATTGGGACATGATACAGTGGTAATTATGCCAAATGATTTTCCGAATTTTTTGAAATGGATGCCGGGTTGTGAATCTATTATAATACATGAAAAAGAAGTTGAATTGAGTAAAACTTTAATCTCAAATGCCGAAATAATTTTCACACTTGATTTTAATTCATTAAAACGAATTGGAGAATTACAAGAACTTCTGGAAAAGTCTGTTGCAAAGTTCATAATGATAGATCATCATCAAGCACCAGACGATTATGCTTTAGTAACTTATAGTGATACTTCTATGAGTTCAACAGCTGAAATGGTGTATCACTTTATCCAAGCATTGGATGGCTTAAAAATGCTTAATCCACAAATTGCCACCAATTTATACACTGGCATTATGACTGATACGGGCTCATTTAGGTTTTCTTCTACTTCAGCAGCAACGCATAGAGTCGTAGCTCGTTTAATAGAAGTTGGTGCCAACGGTGCTCTTATTCATCAAAATATTTATGACACCTATAGCCTTGACAGAATGAAGTTACTTGGAGTATCATTAAATAATTTGCGCATTCTAACCGAATATAATACCGCATATATCACTCTTAGCCAAAAAGAGCTGGATGACAATAACTTTAAAAAGGGGGATACAGAGGGTTTTGTCAACTACGCCTTAACCATTGAAGGTATAATTTTCGCACTAATCTTCATTGAAAATAAGCAAGAAAACATTGTAAAAATCTCCTTAAGAAGTAAAGGCAATTTTTCAGTGAATGATTTTGCGAGAAATCATTATGAAGGTGGTGGTCATATCAATGCAGCAGGGGGAAAAAGTTCTAAATCTCTAACCAATACTATTTCTGAATTTATTACTATCTTGCGCCCCTATAAAAATGCCCTTTCAAATCATGTTACGTAGTTTTTACTTTATACTTATTAGTTGTATTGGATTACTGTCGTGTAAAAGTCCTGAAGCACAAAGACCTGTGCAATCTTCTAGCGGCTCCTTCATTAAAGAATCTGCGGAACGAAACAAAAAGATTTACGTGCAGGAAAAAGAAATGATTCAGAGTATTATGGATGCAAATACTGAAAATTCATATTTCTCATCTGAAAGTGGATATTGGTATTTTTACAATATAAAGAATGATTCAATATCGACCCAAACACCAGATTTTGGGGACATTATAACATTTACTTATGACGTGAAGGATTTGAATGGAATCTCTATTATTTCAGAGAAAGAGAACGGACTTCAAAAATATAAAATTGACCAGTCAAATCAAGAGCTAATTTCTGGATTACGAGACGGTCTTAAATTAATGAAAGTTGGAGAAACAGTAACATTCATATTTCCATCCTATATGGCATATGGGTATTATGGTATTGAAAACAAACTAGGAACAAACGTTCCAATTCAAAGTAGAGTAACCTTAAAATCAATTGATCAAAATCAAGAAAATTAATTAAATTATGAAAAAACTAGCAATTTTATTATTAAGTCTTTCGCTTACATTCGCTTCTTGTCAGAGTAAATACCCAGATCTAGAAAAAGGTGTTTATGCGGAATTTGTAACCAACAAAGGAACCTTTGTTGCAAAACTTTATACTGAGCAAACGCCTCTTACAGTTGCCAATTTTGTTGGACTTGTCGAAGGGACCAACACCATGGTCGATTCTATTTATAAAGGAAAAAGATTTTATGATGGCCTTACATTTCATCGAATCATGAAGGATTTTATGATTCAAGGTGGAGATCCAAAAGCTGATGGTACTGGTGGTCCTGGTTACCGTTTTCCAGATGAAATTGTAGATTCCTTAAAGCATACAAAAAAAGGAATATTATCAATGGCAAACTCGGGTCCTGGTGGCACAAATGGAAGTCAATTTTTTATTACACTTAAGGAAACTCCTTGGTTGGATGGAAGACATACCGTTTTTGGAGAAATTGTAATTGGTCAGGAAGTAGTGGATTCAATTGGTAGTACTCCAACCACAAAACCTCAAGATAAACCAATCGATTCTATTGTTATTCAATCTGTTACTATAATTAATACATCAAACACTGTTTTACCTTCCTTCAATGAAGAAATGGAAAAAATAGAGTTTGTTAAAAAAGAAAAAGCAGAACGAATTGCTAAAATTGGAGCAGAAGTAGCAGTTGGTTTTTCTGAATTAAGTGACAAAGCAGAATTACTTCCTTCCGGTGTTAAAGTTTATTTTAATAAAAAAGGCGATGGTGCAAAACCGAAAGAAGGCGATAAAATATTAATGAACTATGCAGGCTATCTTGCAAATGGTGTCTTATTTGACTCCAATATACGAGAAAAAGAAGAAAAATTTGATATGCTTAATACTGAGAAAGTTGAAAGAGGTGGTTACGTTCCTGTTCCAACCGACTATAGCAAAGAAGCATCACTAATTCCTGGGTTCAGAGAAGCTCTTTTATTAATGAGTGTTGGTGATGTTGCAACGATTTTTATACCATCTGATTTAGCATGGGGAGCACAAGGAGCTGGAGATCTTATTCCACCAAGTTCAGATGTAATCTTCGAATTGGAATTAGTTGAAATTGTAGCTAAGTAATTTTAGAATTCAATATAAAAAAGGCGGTCTTAATTTAATTGAGACCGCCTTTTTATTTTAGCTAACCACTTAATCTAAAGCTGGAATTCGCAACACTTGTCCTGGATATATTTTATCTGGATGTGTTAGCATTGGTTTGTTTGCTTCAAAAATAATAGGATATTTCATGGCATTTCCATATACTTTTTTAGCAATATTACTTAAGGTATAGCCTCTTTCAACAGTGTGAAATATTGCCACTGGCTCTGCTACCCCTACTTCAATTTCATCCTCAACACCCGCAATGCCAACAGTGTTTCCGATAACCAAAATCACCTTTTCTCTTGTTGCCTGATTTTTAGCAGTCCCATGAACAGTTGCTGTATCACCGTCAATAGAAACGCATAAATTTTCCACTTCTAAACCCAAACTTACAACCACATTAATTAATCGCTGTGAAGCTCTTTCATTTTGAGCCACTATTCTTTCAACATCTTCCAATGCCGCTTCTGCTTTTTCTTCTGCTATTGTTTTTCCAATACCGAATACTTTCGAACCCGCATCTTTAATGAATGAAAATAATCCCATGAAAATGATTTAATTTAGTGTTAAATGTTTTAAACTTATAATTGAAATACCATTTCTATTTCTTGGGTATATTCTTTAAAATCTCTAATACAAAATCCCAATATTTTTGTGTCGAAGAAATACTGGCTCGTTCATCTGGTGAGTGTGCTCCTTTAATTGTTGGACCAAAAGAAATCATATCCATATCTGGATAATTTTGCCCTAGAATACCACACTCCAATCCTGCATGACAAGCCGCCACATGTGCTTTTTTTCCATTAATCTTAACATATAAGCTATCTAATATCTTTAATATATCACTGCTCATGTTTGGCGCCCATCCTGGATATTCGCCAGTCGCAGCCACTTTGAATCCTGCCAACTCAAAACTAGCTGTAAGCGAATAAACCAAATCATCAATCGATGACTTCACCGAAGATCTAGTTAAACATTCTACCTTTATCGATCCATTTTCAACTAATACTTTTGCAATATTATTTGATGCTTCGACCAAATCCTCTATTACAGGGCTCATCCTATAAACACCGTTGTGAGCTGCATATAATCCATTTAAAAAAGCAGTCTGATCCTTGGAATCCATTAACTTATCAGGTAAATCATTGGACTTAACTACACTAATAGATAGATTTGGCTCTAGGAATTTATATTCTGCCTTTAATGCTGAAATGATTTTATCAAAAAGGGAATGAAAAGCTTTTACATTTTCCGATTTTACAACTACCGTTGCTACACTTTCTCTTGGTATCGCATTTCGAAGACTTCCACCATGCAATTCCGCTATATTCATTATATCATTTACAGCATATAATAATCTATTCATCATCTTATTGGCATTACCTAATCCTTTGATAATATCCATTCCACTATGGCCTCCATTTAATCCTCTTACTTTGATAATAAACGCAAAAGCATCCAAGGGGGTGTTAATTTCATGATAACTCTTAGTGGCTGTAACATCAATTCCTCCAGCGCATCCAACTCCTATTTCATCGTCTTCTTCCGTATCAAGATTCAATAAAATATCTCCTTTTAATAAGCCACCCTTCAAACCCATCGCTCCGGTCATACCGGTTTCTTCGTCAATAGTAAATAAAGCCTCTATCGGCGGATGCGCGATAG
>BS_KBA_SWE02_21mDRAFT_10000033_pt1 | contig 41871 bp, 40 predicted proteins | sample BalSeasSWE02_21m_FD_9196 | JGI IMG/M metagenome (IMG submission 9196)
TATCCTTAATGGCTCGAGCCATAACATGGTGTATTCCAGGCAAGCCATTAGCCGAAGGAGGACCTTCAAAAAAAACAAAAGGTTCACTTCCCTCACGAATAGCAATACTCTTATCAAAAATGGATTCTTTATTCCAAAATTCGAGTACGTCTTCGCCTAATTTAGGAAGGTCTAAGCCTTTGTATTCTTTAAATTTTTTGTTCATAGATTAATCTACTTCAATAAGGGTGCGAAAGTAATAAATTTTAAGCAAAAAGACCATAGTGCCAATACATTGAAAAAGAAATTAACTCTTCGCATTTTTCTAAATGTAAAACGCCCTCCAAAAATGGAGAGCGTTTTATATATTTTATAAGAGAAATCTACTCTCTAGCGAATCTTATCTCTGTTTGCGAATCGGTAGGAATAGTATTGATATTTTGCGATAAACTTTGAGTTAAATAGATATTACTAGAGTTGAACAAATCAACATTAAAAACTCCATTTCCTAAATTCCCATTACCACCTCCAAAAGTGATAGTTTGCGTATTAGCATCTAGTTGATAAGTCCCACTATTATCCAAAACAATTATCTCAGAATCTGTTTCACTATTGCCCCCAACAGTTGTAGTTGTAACTATTCTATATTGACCAGAAGAAGTATATGTTCCGTTCTCATTAAAAACAAAAATTACTTGAAAGGTATCTCCTATAATTGAAATATTCGAAGGAGTTGGGATTCCATTGATTTCAAAGATTTGATCTATGTTAACCGTGAAATATGTAAGGCTATGTGAGCCGGCCAAGTTTGCCTTAGTTAATAGAAATTGTTCTGTACTGTCATCATCTTTTTTGCAACTTACAATTGAAAGTGTAAGTAAGAAAAAGAAAAATAATTTAGCAAGTTTCATAGGTTCAAGTTTTTGCAAATATAAGTTTTTAATTGGAATTTTGACGTTCTGGTTATTCTTCTATTTGTTACTAACTCAAATTTTATATCTTTATCAAAACCAACTCTTCCAAATTTGAAAAAAATTGTATTTTGTCTACTTCTTGTCCCAATATTCTCCTATTCTCAAGACTATGTCGACCTTTTTAAATTTGGATATGGAGAAACATTCAATAACGATTTTGAGAACACCTCACCCAGTACCCATTTGGAATTTCTTGAAGCGGATATTTCTTTGCCATTAGTTTTAAATGAAAAAAATGTATTTGTTACCGGAGGGAGTTTTAGCTTTAACCGTATTCAACTTTTTCCAAATATGGAATATACAAACTTATATAGTACGGCTCTAAAAGTTGGACTTGCTACAACTTTTAATAGCAAATGGAGTACTACAATTGTTTTATTACCTAAAATAGCTTCAGATTATAATACTATATCGAGTGATGACTTCTATATGGGGGGTTATGGAGTTTTAAAGCTAAAGAAAAGAGAGAACCTAATCTATCGCTTCGGACTTTATGCCACTTCCGAGGCTTTTGGATTTTATGCCACACCTATTTTTGGATGGTACTATTTGAGTCCTGATAAAAAGTTTGAAATGGATGTATCTTTACCCATCGCTGTAGACGTAAATTATAATATGGGCTCAACAACTGTTGGTATTGACTACTTTGGAATTGGTCGCAGTTATAATATAAATCAAGAAAATCAACCAAAAACTTATGTGGATCAGAGTTCTTTAGAATTTTCGGGTTATTTTCAATGGAATACTTTTCAGAAAAGTATCTTACTAAGGGCGAAAGCAGGTTACGCAACAAGTAACAATGATGTATATGCAGATGGTGACAATATTGACTTTGGCCTAGCAGCCTTTAATTTTGGAGATGATAGGGTACAATTAAATCCAGATATTAGTGGTGGAATATTTTTAAAGTTTGAAGCCATTTACAGACTTCAGATTAGTTCGAAGAAAAAAGATCCAAGTGAAATGTAACAAACCATTATTAAAAATGGTTCAATATTATTTAACTTTAGACAATGGAAAAAAGTTGTCCTGAATGTGGAAATAGAATTATTGGTCGCGCAGACAAAAAGTTTTGTAGTGATGCTTGCCGTAATTCTTTTAATAATACCCTTAATAAAGACAATAAAAATCTAGTTAGAAATATTAACAATAGATTACGCAAAAACTATCGAATTCTCGAATCTTTGAATGCTAATGACAAAACCAAAACTACCAAGGAAAAATTACTTAGATTAGGTTTCAACTTCGAATATTTCACGAGCATTTATACTACAAAAACTGGCTCGAATTACTATTACCTATACGACCAAGGTTATTTACCGTTAGAAAATGATTTTTATTTACTTGTCAGAAGAGAAGGAGTTGCTTATTAATTATCGCACCTGTTATTACCTTTGACTCGGAAAGAGTTAGCTATGAATAGTTCAATAATTCCAAGAATTAAAATTTGCTGTATAAGCAGTAAAGAAGAAGCAAGAATGGCAATTGAAATTGGAGCTTCTGCCCTTGGCCTAGTCGGTAAAATGCCGAGTGGCCCAGGAATAATTTCCGATAATTTAATAAGGGAAATAGTAAAATCAATACCTCCCCCCATAGCGACCTTTTTGCTTACAAGCGAGACAAACGCCAGTAGAATAATACAACATTATCATAAAGTGCAAACATCAACGATTCAAATTGTTGACAAACTAGTGGATAATGGTTACGAGCAAATAAGATTAAATCTGCCCAATGTTAAATTGGTTCAGGTAGTACATGTAATTGATGATACTTCGGTAAAAGAAGCCATCGAAGTCTCTAAATATGTTGATGCTATCTTATTAGATAGTGGAAACCCAAATCTTGAAATAAAAGAATTAGGAGGTACCGGTCGAATTCATAATTGGAAATTAAGTAAAGAAATTAGAAAACAACTCAAAATCCCTATTTTTCTTGCCGGTGGAATCAATGCAGAAAATGTAAAGGAGGCAATTGAATTTGTGAAACCATTTGGTTTAGATTTATGCAGCAGTGTGAGAACAAACGGTAGGCTGAACCGAGAAAAACTCACTGCATTTTTTCAAGCCTTAAATAGATAATACGAATGAACATAAACATAAAGCATATTAGTCTACTGGTAGCCGATTACGATGAAGCTATCGAGTATTATACACAAAAATTAAATTTCGAGCTTCAGGAAGACACTAAATTGGATGAAAATAAACGATGGGTCCTAGTCAAGCCGAAAGGAACTTCCAATTTCTCTTTATTGCTTGCAAAAGCTTCAACTGAAGAACAAAAAAACAGAATAGGAGATCAAGCAGGAGGACGAGTTTTTCTGTTTTTAAATACTGATGATTTTGAAAGAGATTATAAAATACTTCTTGAAAATAACGTGAAAATTATACGGCAACCCATTAAAGAACAATATGGAACAGTTCTAGTCTTCGCCGATTTGTATGGAAATTTATGGGATCTGATTGAACCCATTTAACGTTACTAATTCTTATTACCAAGTCTGCCCTTTCAATTTTAGTGCTGCTTTTAAAACATCTCTCTGACTTATTTGCCCAACTAATTTTCCGTTTTCTATTACTGGAAAACGACGATGTTTCGATTCTAGAAATTTATTCGCGGCATCAAAAACGTTCATGTTTCCATCAATAGTATCTACATTTTTAGCCATATGATCTTCAACCTTAACATCGTGCATTGGCTGATTGTAATAACGACTTTCACTAATTTGTTTCATACAATCTCCTTCAGAAATAACTCCAATCAATTCATACTTTTCATTTACTACAGGTCCTCCTGAAATTTTCTTCTTTATAAGTATAGACATCACTTGCATTACTGATTGATCCGGTTTGAAGGTGATTAACTTTCTAGTCATATAATCTGCAACAGTAATATTCTCTGTGCTACCCTTTTTTATCTTGGCTCTCTTGCCCATAAAACTTTTAATTCCCATATTCTTACCTATTTAATTCCCTAAGATAGTTAATTTTAAAATACGTTACATGGATTTAATCATTAAGGAAGTATGATTTCATGGATTATTGTACTTTTAAGAAATTAATTTTTCTCCATGAAACGATCTGGACCCTTACTTTCCCTTCTTCTCATTTTAGGATTAGTCTACTACAGCTTCTATAGTTTAATGCCCCAAAGTGGAACCTCAGCTTCCATTTCTGCAACGGAGTTTTCAACCGAACGTGCTTTAATTCTATTAAAAGAAATAAGTAAAGCTCCACATTATTATGGTTCGGAAGAACATAATCGAGTGCGTGATTTTTTAGAGAGTGAATTAAAAAATTTAGGCCTAGAAACCCAAATTCAAGAAGGTTATGTTTTAGATGTAAATTCTAAAAATTTGGATAAACCGAAAAATATTATAGGTCGCTTAAAAGGCTCAGATAAAGGTAAATCTTTAGTGTTGTTATCACATTATGACAGTGCTCTGGTGCCGTCTTTTGGCGCGAGTGATGCTGGAAGTGGCGTCGTTACAATCTTGGAGAGTCTGAGAGCTTATTTGGCAAGTGGTAAAATTCCGAAAAATGATATAATAATCCTATTTACAGATTGTGAAGAAATAGAATTAGATGGCGCCAAACTTTTTGTAAATGAGCACCCTTGGGCAAAAAATGTTGGTTTTGTAATGAATTTTGAGGCTCGTGGGAGCGGTGGTCCGAGTGTAATGATCTTAGAGTCCAATGGAGGAAATGGGAATCTCATTAAATCATTTATAAAAGCGAATCCAAAATATCCAGTAGCTTCTTCATTGATGTACAGTGTTTATAAGATCCTTCCAAATAGTACAGATTCTACCATTTTTAGAGTCGATGGGGACATTGATAGTTTTTTCTTTGCTTTTATTGATGATCACTTTGATTATCATACTTCCAACGATACAGTAGAGAATTTAGACATTAAAACCCTGCAACATCAGGGATCCTATTTACTGCCTCTCCTACATTATTTTGCAGATGCAGACCTCGACGATCTTGGAGCAGAAGAGGATTACGTTTACGTAAATTTTCCAGTCGTGAAAATGATTAGCTATCCATTTTCCTGGATTCTACCTATGCTAATTATTGCAATAGGTATTTTTATTTTACTCATTGCATTCGGAATAAAACTAAAGAAGCTTAGCAGCAAAGAAATGGCAAAAGGCTTTTTACCTTTATTAATTTCTTTAGTACTTTCTGGAATTCTGGGATATTTCGGATGGGTGCTTTTACTGAAAATATATCCACAATACCACGAAATTCAACATGGTTTTAAATATAACGGACATAGCTATATCGGGGTTTTTGTTTTTATGACATTAGCTATACTGTTTAGAATATATGGCATATTTTCAAAAAAAGAAAACCTGATTAGCTATTATATTGCCCCGCTAACGTTTTGGATAATTGTGAATATTGCCGTTTCTGTATATTTGAAAGGAGCTGGATTTTTTATTATCCCAGTATTCTTTGGATTACTGTCCCTGGCACTTCTACTTTGGAAGGAAAAACCAAATATAATGCTAATGGTTTTATTTGGCGCACCAGCAATATTGTTATTTGCTCCCCTCGTTCAGTTTTTTCCAGTTGCACTTGGATCGGAAATGGTAGTTATTTCATGCATTTTTATCGTTTTACTTTTTGGAATACTCCACTCGGTATTCGGGTTTTATAAAAATCAAACGTCGCTTTCAAATGTATGTATCTTAGTTGCAGTAATATTTTTTATAAGTGCGCATTTTAAAAGTGATTTTTCTGAAAGTCGTCAAAAACCTAATAGTCTTCTGTACTATAAAAATGCTGATACCGATAAAACATATTGGGTTACCTATGATAAAATTTTAGACGATTGGACAAAAAAATATCTTGGTGAATCTCCACAAGCCGTTCCTAAAGATATTCAACTTGCTTCTAGGANTAAGTATAAAACGGTATATACTTATGCTTCGGAAACTCCCAAAATGGAGTTCCCAGAATTCGAAACGACCCTTCAACAAGATACTATTTTAGGCAACTACAGAAATGTTACTTTTACTATACTTCCGAGGCGCACAATAAATCAAATTGGACTTTATGCTGATAAAAACATCACCTTCCATTCTTTATCTTATAACGGAAAAAGTGTCCCAAAAGATAGTACCGGTGATGTTTATACGAATCGAAAAGACAACAATTTACTTCGTTTTTATGTTGCCGACAAAGATTCATTGGAAATTTCTTATTCTATTCTAAAAGATACTTCTGTTGCTTTTACGGTTATTGAATATTCTTTCGATTTGCTAAGTAACAAACGGTTTTCTATTGTTGATCGCCCTTTAAATTCGATGCCGAAACCATTTGTTATTACGGATGCAATTGCCGTTCAAAAAACTATAATTATAGATTCTTTAAAAAGAGAAATAAAAGGTTCTGTTCAAAACTCAAGGATCAATGAGTAAAATGATTGCCATAGCGGGATTAGGTTGGTTAGGAAAACCTTTTGCGCAGAGTTTACATACTTTAGGATATCGCGTAAAAGGCTCGGTAACTAGTATAGAAAAAGCTACTATTCTTCAGAAAAATGGATTCGAAGCCTATCATATTGAAATTTCTGAAGCTGGTGTTTTAGGTTCAGTAAAGGCCTTTCTTTCTGAAGTAGATTATTTAGTAATTATGATTCCGCCTGGATTAAGAAGAAATACTGGCGCCGATTATGTGCTGAAAATGGCTCATTTTCTTGGTGAAATTGAAGTAACTCAAATAAACAAAGTCATACTTGTAAGTAGTACGTCCGTATATGATGATACACAAGCGCGAGTTACAGAGAAAACACATCCTGAACCAACATCACAGGCTGGAAAACAATTATTACAGGTAGAACAACTTTTTTTTAATTCTGATAAACTTAAAACGAGTGTTGTCCGTTTCGGAGGACTATTTGGCGGAAGTAGACAACCTGTAAGATATCTTGCTGGCAGAAAAAACCTAAATGATAAAAACGCTCCCGTAAACTTAATTCATAGAGATGATTGTATTGGAGTTCTTTCAGAAATAATAAATCAAGAAGCCTTTGGATATTATTTTAATGCAGTAATGCCGCAACATCCTGCTAAATCGGACTATTATATAAAAAAGGCAATAGCGCTTGATTTAATCCCACCTTCCTTCTCAAAAGAAGACAGTAATGAGGTATTCAAACAAGTGGATTCGGTGAATTTGGAGACCATTTTAAATTATAAATTTAAACATTCTCTTTACTGATTTTCAGAAAAAAGGAGCCCAATGGGCTCCTTTTTAAAATTCCACTTAAGGCTTTTTACCAAATACGAACCCTGTTTTCTGGAGCCACATACATTGGATCCCCTTCCTTAATGTCGAAAGCAATATAAAATGCATCTACATTTTTAAGAGGCTCAGTTGCTCTGTATCTCCCAGGAGAATGTGGATCAGTTTTTATCTGATTTCTAAGTGCTTCTTCTCTTTGTTTAGTGCGCCATACCGTTGCCCAACTCATGAAAAATCTTTGCTCTGGAGTGAAACCATCAATATTATCAGGTCTTCCATTTTCTTTATAAAAGCGTTGTAAACCGTCATAAGCCCCTAACAAGCCCCCAAGATCTCCAATATTTTCTCCCAAGGTAAATTTACCATTGATAAATACACTATCCAAAACTTCAACGCTGTCATACTGAGCAGCCAAAGCATTTCCTCTTGTAGTAAACTGTTCAAGATCTGACTCACTCCACCAGTTTACTAAATTACCGTTAGCGTCAAAACGAGAACCACTATCATCAAAAGCATGAGAAATTTCATGTCCAATAACAGCTCCAATTCCACCATAATTAACGGCGTCATCGGCTAGATAATCATAGAAAGGGGGTTGTAAAATAGCCGCAGGGAATACAATTTCATTGTTAAATGGATTAAAATAAGCATTAACTGTTTGTGGTGACATTCCCCATTCGGTGCGATCCACTGGCTCATCAATATCGTCGAGGTTTTCTTTTAGATTCCAGGCAGCTACGGCAACCATATTATCATAATATGTGTTTTCTCCTGTGACTTTCATTAAAGAATAATCCTTCCATTTATCTGGATAACCTATCTTAACCGTAAACTTATCCAACTTTTCGATTGCTTTAATTTTGGTGCTATCTCCCATCCAGTCTAGGACTCTAATTCTGTCTTTATAAGCCTCGATTACATTTGCAATCATTTTCTCTGCTTTTTCTTTAGCCGCTGGAGGAAACATTTCGTCCACATATAATTTACCTAAGGCCTCTCCAACACTACCATTCACAGTTGCCAATGCTCTTTCATCGGCAGGCTTTTGAGCCTTAGATCCGTTAAGTGTTTTACTATAAAAATCCCAATTTGCCTTTTCAATATCGGTAGTAAGCATTCCTGCTGCATTATTTAATGTAGACCAACGCATTACTGTCTTCCAAGTCGCAATATCGCCTTCCGCAAGTATTTTCTGCACTACATCCATATAAGCAAGTTGCATTACGATAACTGTATCCAATTTTTTGGAAACTCCCATAGCTTTAAAAGCCTTTTCCCATTGAATTGATGGCGCCATTTTTTGAATTTGAGCCATGGAACGCGGATTATTGTAATTTCTAAAATCTCTCCTGGCAACTTTATCCAATCTTGGAATTGCTAATTTTGTTTCAAAAGCTAAAATGGTTTCAGCTTGAGCTCTAGCATCTGCTTCACTATCTCCCAAAAATTGAAGCATTCTAGTAACATGATCCACATATTGACCTCTGATTTCGATAGATTTTGAATCTGTGCTAGTATAAAAATCTCGTTCAGGCAATCCAAGACCTCCAGGAGTAATATATGCAGAGTTCATCGCGCTATTACTCGGGTTTGAAAAAGCTGCAACTCCTAAAAAAGGCTGAGAGACCAAAACAGCATCTTCAGCTATAACTTTTTGAAAATCCGCTAAACTTGAAATTGCTTCTATTTTTGCCAACGCCGGTTTTAATGGCTCGATACCTGCAGAATTTCGGGCGACCGTATCTAATTCTGAAGCAAATAAAGCCAGTGCTTTAGCTTGATCCGTTTCTGGCGCATACTTTCCACTTTCCTTAGCCTTAGCTATAATTTTCAATACATCTGCGTCTGTTGATTTTCTTAATACTCCAAATCCTCCCCATCTTATTTGATCATCTGGAATTTCGGTGTGCAACATCCAATTACCATTTACATAGTTATAAAAGTCAACTTTCGGACTTAGAGTAGTGTCCATATTTGAAAGGATAATTCCTCTTTCAACTTCATCACCTTTGGCCATCTTTTTGTCACTATTACATGCATTAATAATTGCAATCACAACAACTAGCATTAGTATGCGCTTTAACAAATTTGTTTTCATTTTTTTATGTGAATTTTTATTAATAATATTCCGATTTATTTATCTAAATTTTTTGGTTATTTACTCTGATTTATTATCCTTAAGCTCTGCTCTGTAAACAGAGTCTATAAACTTTTGTTGCTTTTCTAATTCCTTCTTTTCTTCATCTTTCTGTTGAAAGTCAATAGCGTCTTTTTTAAATTTCTCATCAATCTGCATGATTAAATTACTCGTCGCTAAATTCATTTCGTGAATTTGAATTTGTAGTTTAGCCGTATCAATGTGCACTTTACGAACTTCCTGATGCAATAAAGAGGCCCTTGTTTTGGATACCATTAAACGTGAAACTATAGGGTTGGTTTTCAAGGTGTCCGGAACCTTCTTAGTAAGAGAGTCAATTCTTAAAATCAATCTTTCTGTTTTATCGCGTAATGCTTCAACAGTACTTCCGTTAATATTTTTTGCTTCATCTTCAAAATCTTCATATGCGCCCCAATGCATTGTAAATGTCTTGGCATTTTCAGAAAGAATTGGAAATACAAAATTCTTATCTCCGTATAATGTGGTTGTATTTTGGTCGTCTTCTACATTTTCATCTCCTTCTGAAGGATTTCCGCAGGAAAGAATTGAACAAAAAATAAATGTCATATAAAAAACAAAAGCCCTCATTACTACCTCTCTAAGTTGTGCAAATATAATTTTTTTAATAGTTATGTACTCTTAATTTAGGAAAGAATTAGTAGAGATTATCGCTATATTTGACCTTTATTTACAAACCTAATATGAAAAAAAGAATTTTAATTATTGGTGCATCAGGACAAATAGGAACAGAACTTACATCTTATTTAAGACTAAAATATGGAGCTCATAAAGTAATTGCATGTGATATAAAAGAAGGAGATGAAGATCTTATGCGTAGCGGCCGTTTTGAAATTTTGGACGCCATGAATTATGATGCTGTCCAAGACATAGTAATACGCCATGAAATTACCGATGTATATTTAATGGCAGCCATGTTATCGGCAACTGCCGAAAAATTTCCAAAAAAAGCTTGGAATTTAAATATGAATTCTTTGTTTAATGTTCTAAATCTAGCTAGAGATAAAAAAATAGAAAAAGTTTTTTGGCCCTCAAGTATAGCGGTTTTTGGACCTACGACTCCAAAAACAGAAACCCCTCAAAGAGCTGTAATGGAACCTTCAACCGTATATGGTATTAGTAAGCAAACAGGTGAACGTTGGTGCGAATATTATTTCAATAAATATAATGTAGATGTAAGAAGTATTCGTTATCCTGGCCTAGTGAGCTATAAAACTCTTCCTGGTGGTGGGACAACAGATTATGCCATTGACATTTACCATAAAGCCATAAAGCACAAAAAGTATGTTTGTTTTTTAAATGCTGAAACTACACTCCCAATGATGTTTATGGATGATGCCATTCAAGCTACCATTAGTATTATGGAGGCTAAAAAAGAAACTATTAAAATAAGAAGTTCGTACAATTTGGCAGGGATGAGCTTCAGTCCCGAAGAAATAACGGCAAGTATTCAAAAACACATTCCAGAGTTCAAAATTTCGTACGAACCAGACTTTAGACAAGCTATTGCAGATTCATGGCCACAAAGTATTGATGATAGTGAAGCTAGAAAAGACTGGGGATGGGAACATAAATTTTCCCTTGATGATATGACGAAAATTATGTTGGAAAACTTAAAGGCTACTTAATAATTTAGGTTTAATCCAGTTTCTCTTTTAAAATTAAGTCTATGCGTAAAAAAGGTCAGCTCTTAGCTGACCTTTTTACATAAAGATAAACGAATTAAATCTCTACTTTTTCGATAAATGTTTTGCCGTTAATCTTAAAAACGACCTTGTAATCTCCTTTTTTCTTATCATCCAATCTATAGATTCTACTAATGCTCATTTGATTTTCAAATTTCTCTTTATATATTAATTCGTAGTTGCCTGAATTATTATCACTCAAATCATAGTACAATTCAACAGATACTGCTTCTAAGTCTAACGATAGCGCTGAAATAAACACCGAATTGTTCTTTATTTTCACAATAGGCTTAAATTTGGTCGTTTCCTTTCCTTTGTAAAAGATAATACCGCTCGATAAACTACTAAACGGATTAATAGTTTCTTTATATAATACTACGCCATTTGCATTTGTAATTAAAAGATTCTGCTTTTCTTTTACCAACTCCGCTTTTTTAAAGTTGCACTCAACCTTGTTAGCATAATTATTCATTGAATAAAAAAGAGCGGTTAAAATAATTCCTGATCTCATTATTTTTTTCATAATATAAATTTTTATTATTAAGTGACAAATTTAGAATGACGTGTTAGTTTTAAAAACATCTATATTATCTAATTAATATTCATTATTAACCCATTCGTAATATCAAATAAACAATTAGGGGTAATTTAGCATATATTATGGATAATATAGTATCTTTTTAACCATCCGTAATCACTACATTTGCTAAAAAAGGAAGTGCAAACAAAACCTGCTTTAGAAAAAATAATTCCTAGTTTCGGTAGTTCATTACTTGTAAAACAGCACACTCAAAAAAGAAAAAATAAAAATGCGTTCTGGCATTTTCATCCTGAAATTGAGCTCGTCTACGTAAACCAAGGAAAAGGGAAGAGGCACATTGGAAATCATTTATCCTATTTTAACAATAGCCAATTGATCTTAATAGGCTCTAATTTACCCCATAATGGTTTTACAGATGGATTAACCACCAATGGGAAAGAAACGGTTATTCAATTTAAACCCGATTTCTTTGGTGACTCTTTTCTCTCAAAACCTGAGATGATTGGCATTTCAGCCTTATTTAATAAGGCAAAAAATGGAATTTTATTCAAAATAGAGACTAAGAATAAAGTTGGTTCAAAGATTGAACAACTATATGATTTAACCGGTTTTGATCGAATAATTGGACTTTTGGAAGTACTTAATATTTTGTCCACTTCAGAAGACTACGTTTTATTAAATGCCAATGGTTTTGCTTTTGAAACAATGCAACAGGACAATAATAAAATAGATGTTATTTATAAATACATTAATAATAATTTCCAGAAAAAAATAACCTTAGGCTCAATTTCTTCCGCAGTAAGCATGACATCTCCAGCTTTTTGCCGCTATTTTAAAAAAGCAACAGGGAAAACATTTATTGAAATTGTAAACGAATTTAGAATAGTTCATGCCACAAAACTATTGACAGAAACCCAATCGAGTGTAACGGATATCTGTTTCGAATGTGGTTTTAACAATTTCTCTCATTTTAATAAACAATTTAAAAAAATAACTGGGAAGAATGCCTTGAATTACAGAAATGAAATTAAAATTATTATACAATCAAAATAATGATATTAGGAATTTATTTTGATAATACTAAGTTACAAAAATAAGCATATAGTAGCCTCGGCAAGAATCGAACTTGCATCTAAAGTTTAGGAAACTTTCGTTCTATCCATTGAACTACGAGGCCTAAAACAAAAAAGCCTTACATCAAATGTAAGACTTTTTTTGCTCCTCCTCTTGGGCTCGAACCAAGGACCCTCTGATTAACAGTCAGATGCTCTAACCAACTGAGCTAAGGAGGAATTTCATAAATAAAATTAAAAGTCCAAGCCTTTTAGCAGACCCACACACCGAAGCTTTCGATGCGTAAGCGGGTGCAAATATAATTTATTTTTAATCTGTCACAAACAGAAAAGTATTTTTTTTGTTTAATTAAATATCGCTCTATAGATGTCGTTCCCATTGGCAAACAAGACCAAAGCTATTAAAAGGAAAAACCCAAGCATTTGAGCATATTCCATTACCTTATCATTTGGCTTTCGACCTGTAGCCATTTCATATAATAAGAACATTACATGTCCTCCGTCTAAAGCAGGAATTGGGAGAACATTCATAAAGGCCAGAATGATTGAGATTAAAGCCGTTGTTTCCCAAAAACTCATCCAGTTCCAGGTATCAGGGAATAGATTGCCAATAGCCCCAAATCCACCAACTTGAGTAGCTCCTTTTGCAGTAAATACATATTTGAATTGCTTCACATAATCCTTTAATATATCATACCCATAACCAATTCCTCCCGTAATACTTTCGCCAATGCCATAAGTAATGTGCGTGCTTTTACCATATAATTCCTTCGCAAAATTATTAACTCCAAGTAGCCCGTCCTCTATTCTCGGGGTTACTCTAAGTGTATCCAGTCGATTGTTACGTGATACAATAACAATATTTTCTGAATTTGGATTTTCACCAATACTATAAGTAAATTCGTGCCAATAATTTATTGCCTTACCATTTACTGAAACTACTCTGTCTCCCTTTAAAAATCCTGCCTTCTCTGCCGGATAATCCACAACAACTGTATCAATTACAGGCATTCGCATTGGCTCGAATGGCCTTAAAATATCTTTTTTAAACATTTCAGTCCCTATATCTTCAGGCACCGAAAGTATTTCTATTTCTCCATTTTTATGCTTTACCTCAACCGAAGCGACATCTCTTAAAAATAAATACTTATTAATTTGAGTTACATTATCAAAGTCCTTCCCGTTAACCTTCAGAATTTGATCTCCATCTCGAAAACCAAATTCCTTAAAATCTTGAGCCACCGAAAACCCTTCAGGAATATCGGCATTTGTTGTAATATCCCTTCCGTAGAAATAAAGTAAACTCATATAAATCAAGAATCCAACAAGTATGTTTACGGTAACACCTCCAAGCATTATTATTAAACGTTGCCAAGCCGGTTTAGATCGAAACTCCCATGGTTGAGGTGGTCCAGCCATCTGTTCCTTATCCATACTCTCATCGATCATTCCAGCAATCTTTACATAACCTCCTAAAGGCAACCAACCTATTCCATAGACAGTCTCACCAATTTTTCTTTTATAAAGTGCAAACTTCACATCGAAAAACAAGAAAAACTTCTCAACTCTGGTCTTAAATAATTTGGCGGGTATAAAATGTCCTAATTCGTGAAGGACGATCAAGATAGATAAGCTTAATAATAGCTGAATTGCTTTAACGGCAAATGGACTCATAGTTTCTATAAAAAATTAACGCACAAAAGTAATCTTTTATCAGTTGCCAAAAAAATTAAATAGCACGTCAATAATTTAGAGAATCCCTCTATTGATAGAAATTTTTCGAAGAAAGCTTACACGCTCTATATCTCTATTACTCTTTTAAAAGTGTTCTATGTAAAACTCCTTTATTTGTCTCAAACTTAACAAAATGTATCCCAGATGACAATGATTCAACATTAATGACATCTCTAAGTTCTGGTATTAATACTTCTCTTCCTAAAACATCAATAATTACAATTTTAGAAATAGTTAGATCAACAGGTTTTTGTATTTGAAATTCTGACACCGTCGGATTTGGAAATAATAAAAACTCGGAATCTAACATGGCATCTTCTATACCCAAAATTACATTGTTATCCCTTGAAATTAGATGCTTTTCAGGATCAAATACTACTTGGGCCACCGTGAATGTAACGTCTACTAAAAAGTTTTCCCCATTAGCTGAATTATCTAACACAACGTCCAATTCTTCACTATTTGTTCCGTAAAATCGCAACGGAACTGGCGCTTCAAAATAACTCACAGATCCATGGCTTTGCGTTTGATTTATAGTAATAGATACTTGATTCCCACTATTTTGATTCCATGATATCGTATATCGAGGATATCCCTCATTATAAATCCAATCATCAAAAAATTCTGTGAGATCCTCGCCGCTTGCACCCTCCATTTTAGCCATAAAATCGGGAGTTTTGGCATAACCATACGCATAATTTGGATCGCTCAGATAGTCCTGCATTCCTTGGTAAAAAGTAGCATCTCCCAATTTTTTTCGCAACATATGTAATACCATAGAAGGCTTGTTATAACTCAACCTACTGCTAAATATTCTACCTACATCTGTAGTGTCTTGATCCGGTATGTACACAGAGCCGCTAGTGGAAGAGGTTATATTCGAAATTTTATCTGATCTCCATGCTCTGAAACTAGAATCTCCATCAAAATCTTCAATAACCAATCCAGCCAAGTAGGTTGCAAAACCCTCATTTAACCAAATATCTTTCCAGCTACCACAAGTAATTTTATCGCCAAACCATTGATGCGCAAGTTCGTGGGCAATTAATCCTCTGGATAAACCTCCCATAAATGACACGGTGGTATGCTCCATACCACCTCCCCAGCCGAATTCGGCATGGCCATATTTTTCAGTTGCATAAGGGTATTCCTCGAACAAATCTGAATATAAATTGATAATATCTACTGTAATACCTGTATTGGCTTGTGCATAGGCTAAATCTTCTGGATAAACATAGTTTACGACATCAAAGGGATTACCATTATTTGCAACTTCATGAGAGTAAATTTCATAATTAGTGACCGCGATTGCTATTAAATAGGCAGGAATCGCATATTGATGTTTGTAGTGGGTTGTCTTATTGCCTCCATTAACTTCTTGACTTTGCTCTAAACCATTACTTACGGCCATATATTCTTCATTTGACGCATTAAATTGTGGCGTTGTAATAAAAACATCTATGCTATCTATTTTATCATTAAGATCTTGTTTGCAGGGCCACCACCCTTTGGCACCAAATGGTTCTGAAAGTGTCCATATTATCGGATCTCCATTATGAGTACTTTGCTCAAAAGATCCAAAACCAGAACTAATTGGATTACCAGAATAACTAATAGTGAGAGAATCTAAAACTCCAATATTTTGTGTAACTGGCAGCGTTATTACTACTTCATCATCGATGTTTTGGACAAAACTTAATGAACTTCCTCTCTGTAAAACTTGTGAAACAATCATATTATCAGAGAGTTCAAAGGTAATTTCATCTAGATTTTCCTTTGCTTCAAAATAAGACGTTATATCCCCTGAAATAAATGCAACGCTCGGATCAACGGTCAGCTCTAATCTATGATATTTCAGATCATAATTCCCTGTATTCAGATTTCGTGACCCCTGAATAATGTTTAATGCCGATTTAGTTTCTGATTCAATAATTGCAGATAAATCAGTTTCGTATTCCTGAGCAACAAGATGAGTGGAAAACAAAACGAATATGGATAGTAGAATCTTTTTCATAATTCAAAACTTTAAGATTTGTGAAAAACTTTTATGATTTTCACAAAAATACAACCTAGATACCCATTAAATGTGACAAATGTCATATAACTTTGCTCTACTTCAATATATTATCACTTCATGCTTCATTTTTTTTCAAAATATAAATTCTTTGCGGTAGTACTTTTAGTTCTTTCGGTAATTATTATTTCGGTTATTTATAGCATTCTAAACCCCGTGAAATTTCTACCTGTTTTTCAGCCGGCCCAAGTTAATTCAGAAATGGTGGATAGTTCTATTCAACATGTAAAAAAATATCATATAATCGGAGACTTTTCACTGATAAACCAAAACGGAAAAATCATAACACAACAAGATTATAAAGGTAAAATTTATATCGCCGATTTCTTTTTTACAACCTGTCAAACTATCTGTCCTATAATGACCGATCACATGCTGCAAATTCAAGAAAAAATAAAAAATGACAGTCTTATCCTTTTGCTTTCCCATTCCGTAACGCCTGAGATTGATTCGGTAGCACAATTAAAAAAATATGCTGTGGAGAAAGGCGTAGACGATTCAAAATGGAATTTAGTTACTGGCAACAAAAAAGAAATTTACAATCTAGCACGAAAATCCTATCTAGTGGCTAAAGACAGTCCTTATGATGAATTTGATCTAATTCATACAGAAAATTTTGTATTAATCGATGCAAAAAAGCGTATTCGCGGATTTTATGATGGTACGGATGCAGAGGCCATTAAGCAACTCTTGGAAGATATCAAAATTCTTAAAAGAGAGGATTAGCATTTTTTAATCTGAAATATTTTCACACTACTTCATTTTCACTTACTTTTGCCTTGTTTAAAATCAATCTAAATAATGGAAAAATTAACAATTGCTTCATTAAAAAAAGGACAGCGGGCAATTATCAAGGAATTTTCCATCGATATTGTTCCTTTAAAATTACTCGAAATGGGTTGCCTACCTGGTAATGAAGTGTTTTTGGTGCAAACGGCTCCTTTTAAAGATCCACTTTATCTCAATATTAATGGAAGTCATCTTGCCATCAGAAAAGAGACGGCCAAACAAATCGAAATTGAATTGATAGATTAACATGGCGAAACAAATAAATGTAGCTCTAATAGGGAATCCCAATACTGGTAAAACATCTGTTTTTAATAGATTGACGGGACTTAACCAAAAGGTAGGGAATTATCCCGGAATTACTGTCGAGAAAAAACAAGGCATCTGTGACCTTTCCCGAACACTTAAAGCGCATATTATTGACCTCCCTGGAACCTATAGTTTAAATGCTTCTTCTTTAGATGAAAATGTTGTAATTGAGTTATTACTGAATAAAAATGACAAAGATTTTCCCGACGTTGCAATTGTAGTCGCTGAAATTGAAAATTTAAAGCGAAATCTACTGCTTTTTACTCAAATAAAAGACCTAGGTATTCCAACAGTTCTTGTCATAAATATGGCAGATAGAATGAAACGAAAAGCTATTTCATTAGACGTCGAGCTACTTGAAGAAAAGCTGGAAACAAAAATTGCGCTAATTAGTTCACGAAAAAATATAGGGTTTGACACTCTGAAAGAGATCATCACTAATTACAAACAGATTTCCACAAAGCCATGTCTAAATGCCTCGAGTATTGCGCCCGAATATTTTGATAGACTTCGGAAAGTTTTTCCAAATCAAGATCTATACAAGCTTTGGCTAGTCATTACCCAAGATGTAAACTTTGGGAAATTGGAGAGAAAAGAGATTAAAGGCATTGCATATTTTGAAACCGAATCAAAAAGCAATCTAAAGCGAATACAACAAAAAGAAACTATTGCTAGGTATCAATTCATTAATCAAATATTGAAACGAACCCTAACTATTGATTCTGCAAATGCTAAAGATTTTCGTAGTAGATTGGATCGAATACTAATTCACAAAGTCTGGGGATATTTAATTTTCACCGCGATCTTAGCCTTGATATTTCAAGCAATTTTTGATTGGAGTAGTTACCCAATGGAATTAATTGACAATTCATTTGCATCTCTAAGTGAATGGATGAAAGATACTTTGCCCGTTGGCGATTTCACAAATTTAATTGCGGAAGGTATAATACCGGGATTAGGAGGAATCGTAATATTTATTCCACAAATAGCTTTTTTATTTCTTTTTATCTCGATTCTTGAGGAAAGTGGATATATGAGTCGTGTTGTATTTTTAATGGATAGAATAATGCGTCGATTTGGATTAAGCGGAAAAAGCGTTGTTCCATTAATCTCGGGTACCGCTTGCGCAATTCCTGCAATAATGGCAACTCGGAATATTGAAAACTGGAAAGAGCGATTGATAACAATTTTGGTTACTCCTTTCACTACTTGTTCTGCTAGATTGCCAGTTTATCTGATTATTATTGCTTTAGTTATTCCTGAAAAACGTGTGCTAGGTCTTTTTAGTCTTCAAGGTCTAACTTTAATGTTCTTGTATTTACTTGGCTTCGGAGCCGCCATTTTTTCAGCCTATCTTCTTGATAAAATACTCAAAATAAAAGGCAAGACGTTTTTTGTTGTGGAGATGCCTAACTATAAACTTCCACTGTTAAAAAACGTCGTGACAACGGTAATCGAAAAAACAAAATCCTTCGTGTTAGGTGCGGGAAGAATAATTTTAGCTATTTCCATTATTCTATGGGTTTTAGCGTCTTACGGCCCTGGTGATTTTTACAATTCATCTGCTATAGTTACACAGCAGAATAGTAGCAAAAATTTTTCTGTCGAAGAACTAGAAACGAAAATTGCTTCTTATAAATTAGAGCATTCTTATATTGGTATTCTTGGAAAAGGAATTGAGCCCGCTGTGCGACCTTTAGGATTTGATTGGAAAATTGGCATTGCGATTATTAGTTCATTTGCAGCCCGGGAGGTTTTTGTTGGCACTCTTGCTACTATTTACAACGTTGGCAGTGAGGAGGAAGAAACAATTAAGAATCGAATGGCTGCCGAAGTAAACCCTATTTTGGGGACTCCCTTATTTAATTTTGCAAGTGGAATCTCATTATTGCTATTTTATGCGTTTGCCATGCAGTGTATGAGTACTTTAGCCATTGTTAAACGCGAAACAAATAGTTGGAAATGGCCTTTGTCACAATTATTTGTAATGTCTACTATTGCTTATATCGTAGCTTTAGGAGCCTATCAATTATTAATATAATATCTTTGTGAAATGCAAACAATTTTCGTAATTATAACTTTTAGCCTGGCCGCCAGTTACCTGCTCAAAAAATTTGTATGGAATCCAATTTTTGAAGGGAGACAAAAATCTTCTGGCACATTAGATGGTGGCAAAACTAAGTGTGGCAATAAAGATTGCGGTTGCCATTAGGCTAATTCGTTTCTTCCGAAACTAGTAACGTGTAATTCCTATGCTCACTATTTGACACAGCTGGATATGGTAAAAGCGCAACTCCTCTAAGTTGATATCCGGATTTAGTAAATAATATATTCTTTTGCTTTCCATTAAATAATAATTCCTTTGCTATCTGATCCTTACCATTTTCGTTAATTTCAACTACTAATTTTGCTTCGCCCGCCCAAATACATTGAACATCTAGCGGGCAACGAGAATCTTCTAAAACCGAAACAAATTTTACGGAAACCTCTTCGAAATGAACGGTCTCTCCCAAAGGTATTTTAATTGTTATTTTAGGAACATCAATAGGCTGATCTTGTGAAAATCCGAAGCTGGTAATAAACAAGAACAATAAGATTAGTGACTTTTTCATAAAAGATATTTCTTTACTAAAGATAAAGGAAAAAATGATTCCGATGATTATTTTAAAACAATGAAGTATTAAATCCAGTTAAATTAGTTTATACAATAAATATGGGAATAGTTACCTTATGCCTAACACTATCAACGGTNGTTCCAAATAATAAATCTTTTAAAAATTTATGACCATGGCCCCCAAATACAAGTAAATCAAAATTCCCAGCATTTACTATTTTTGGTATTTCCTTTTTAGGAGAACCAAATCCAAGTTCTGTAGTTACTTTATACCCTTTACTAATTAATTCATTTTTGTAAACTAACAAAAACTCCATATCGCTTTTTGTTTCATAATCTTTGATGGAATTTCCATATAAAAATGCTCCAGGAGTTTCAACCACGTGAATTATTTTATAAGCTGCTTTTTTACCGCCTAATTGTATTGCTGAAGATATTGTCTTCTGATCAGCAACCGAAAAGTCAACAGCGATTGCAATATTCCTATAAGGTGTAGCTTTTGAAATTTCTCCTATGGCTACTTGAGGTTTGTGAAGTACCATTTCACGCTGCTTAATGTTATTTCCATCTAGAAAGGGTTTAATAGTGATGTAAACTAAAAGTATTGTACACCCAATTACTAAAGGTATAACAAATATCCATATATATATGGGATTGTCCATTGTCTGTAACCATCCTTTTATTTCTTCAAAAACGAGTTTTGCATTAAGCCCAACGATTATTATAGTAATTATCCAAGATGATATACGCAACGGCCATTTTATGTGAAACCCCTGCATTAACTTTTTATCACTAACAAAATGTATTAATGGAATAATAGCAAAACCCAATTGTAAACTGAGCACCACTTGACTTAATACAAGTAATTTTCCCGTGGCACCTTCTCCAAAAAAAATAACGGTAAATAAGGCCGGAATAATCGCAATTAATCGTGTAAGTAGGCGTCGTATCCAGGGTTGTATTCTTAAATTCAAATAGCCTTCCATCACTATCTGACCGGCTAAAGTTCCAGTAATAGTTGAACTTTGACCTGCTGCAATCAATGCAATTGCAAAAAATATCGGCGCCAAAGAGGTTCCTAAAAGTGGCTGCAGTAATCTATGGGCATCCTTTATTTCGGCAACTTCAAACATACCATTTTCAAAAAATACGGATGCAGCCAAAATTAATATCGCCGCATTTACAAAAAATGCCAAATTCAAGGCTATGGCCGAATCGACAAAGTTTAAGCGTAATGCTTGTTTAATTCCTTTTTTAGTGCGTTCAATTTTACGAGATTGAACCAAAGATGAATGCAGATATAAATTATGAGGCATTACCGTTGCTCCAATGATACCTATAGCTATGTAAAGTGCAGTATCATTTGGCATAGAAGGAATTAATCCTGCCATAATTCCGGTTAAATCCGGTTTAGCAAAAAATATTTCAAGTAGAAAAGAAAGGGCTATGATTGCAATTAAAGCAATTATAAATGCTTCCATTTTTCGAATCCCCTTATTTAAAAGATATAATAGCAAAAAACTATCTAATACAGTAATACAAACCCCCCATGTCATTGGCAATCCAAAAAGTAGTTGCAAACCAATTGCCATTCCTATAACCTCGGCCAGATCACAGGCTGCAATAGCAATTTCTGCCAAAATATATAATACAAAATTTACGAAAGGAGGATAAACTTCTCGAGATGCTTGGGCAAGATCACGTCCACGCACTACCCCTAAACGTGTGCTCAGGCTTTGTAGTAGAAGCGCCATAATATTCGACATTAATAAGACCCATAATAAAGTATATCCAAACTGGCTACCTCCAGCAATATCCGTTGCCCAATTCCCGGGATCCATATAACCAACACTCACCAAATAGGCAGGACCCAAAAAAGAAAGAAGTCTTTTCCAAGGAGACTTTTTACCCGAAGTATCTACCGTGCCAAAAACTTCTTCTAATGACTTATGACTTTCTTTAGTTCTCATTTAATTATTACAAATTCTCCCGAATATTTAAAAACTATTCTACTCATTGGTCAAACACAGATTTGCCTTAAATTAAGTACAAACTCTCTGCTATTTTCTTTGAAATAAAAAACTGTTCTTCTTCAACTTGAATTATCATGGACCCGTCGAAAAATTCCTTTCTAAGAACCAAAATTTTCGTTCCAATATTAATGTTCTTTTTATCCAAATAATGAAGAAACTCAGTAGAACTCTCTTTAACTCCTACACATACACCCCGCTGATTTTCGTCAAGCTCCCAAAGTAATTTTTTTTCTGTTTTCTTGATATTCCCATCATTATCTGGAATTGGATCTCCATGTGGATCATAGCCGGGAGAATCCAAAAATTTATCTAGTCGTATAATCAATTCATCAGACTGGATGTGTTCTAACTGCTCTGCTATTTCATGAACTTCATCCCATTGAAATTTAAGTTTTTCCACTAAAAAAACTTCCCACAATCGGTGCTTTCTAATCACATTGGCTGCAATTTTTCTACCACTTGGTGTTAATATGGTTCCTTGGTATTTCTTGTATAAGAGTAGTTCTTTTTCCGCCAACCTTTGAACCATATCGGTTACTGACGATGCTTTTGTGTCCATCCGCTCTGCAATAGCATTAGTGCTCACCGCTCCTTGAAGCTCTTGCTCCAAATGGTAAATAGCTTTTAAGTAATTCTCCTCTGCTAATGAAAACATTTGATAAAAGTAAATAATATTTTTTAATAAAGTAAATTTATTTTTAGGCTAGGCTAAAAATAAAATAAAAAATACCCTTAAACAATCATAACATTCAAAATCCTAAAGTCCTCTCTCTTTTTGTAATTGTTCGTAAGCCTCCCGAACTTTTCGAAATTTTTCCTCTGCCCCCTTTTGATATACCTCATCCATATGTTGTAGTTTATCTGGATGATATTTTTTGGCCATAGTTCGATAGGCAGCTTTAATTTCAGCATCAGTGGCTGTGCGTTCTATTTCCAATATTTTATATGCACTATCCGCATTTTTGAAAAACATTGCTTTAATACTCTCGAAATCGCGATACTGAACGCCTAGAAACCGAGAAATTCTATCAATTTCTGTAACTTCAGCTTCACTTACATAACCATCGGCATTAGCAATACTAAATAAAAAGTGCAGAATTTGAAGCCTAGATTCATAACGAGTTCGCTGGCGCAATAGATTACAGATCTTATCAGCTGAAATTTCCCCTTTCTTTATTACCTCATTAAACACTTTGAAGATGGAATTTGCACGTTCCTTTCCGTATGACTGAACAAAATATTGTCTTACAAAATCTAATTCTACCTGACTTACAGTCCCATCGGCCTTGATTACTAAGGAAGCAAGTGACAGCAAATTAAGTTCAAAATCGGCAGGAGTTACTCCTTCTCTCCTTGAATTAAAGGATGTTTGAAACGACCCTTTTGTCCCACCAAAGTTTTCAAAAAAGCTTCCCAATAAAAAACCTATAACAGCTCCTGGAAATCTAAATAATAAATAGCCAATTACGGCAGCAATCCAACGAATCATAAACTATATAATTTCAAAAAATTAGTGCGATCAAAGATATCATTTTATGTGTAAAATTATCCCTTATTACAAACCGTTAACAAGAATAGCTAATTATGCTTTTAATCCTAAGATATAAGTTATAAGTTTTTAAAAGAGTATCAAAAAACCTTCAAATAAGTTATCTTTGCTCACGAAAAGTTACTAAAACTTAATTTTTAATTATATGTATCCACCTGAATTAGTTAAACCAATGCGTGAAGACCTAACAAATATAGGCTTTACAGAATTACACACCTCAGACGATGTCAAGAAGGCCTTAAATAGGGAAGGAACTACGCTTGTTGTAGTGAATTCGGTTTGTGGTTGTGCTGCAGCTAACGCAAGGCCAGGAGCTCGTATGTCATTGCAAAATGCTAAGACTCCCGACTTTTTAGTTACGGTTTTTGCAGGGGTAGATGGAGAGGCCGTAAATGCTGCTCGAGCTCAAATGGTTCCATTTCCACCAAGTTCACCTTCAATGGCTTTATTTAGAAATGGAGAATTAGTCCATATGCTAGAAAGACATCACATAGAAGGTCGTCCAGCATCTATGATTGCCGATAACCTAAAAGGAGCATACAACGAATATTGTTAGTTGTTTATAGAAATATTATCAGCCGTCCATAAAATTATGGGCGGTTTTTTTATATTTGATTGTCATGAAGTTACTTTCGCACTTATTAAGTTATCCTCTAACAATTCTATTCTATTTGACTTTTGGCATCAGCATGCTTTTATTTCATCTAGTGGAATGGATATGTTTTAACACTTTCGGATATCAAGCACATAAAAAGAGTGTCGATTATTTTAATTGGACTATATTAAGGTGCTTGAATATATTAGGGACTAGATTTGACATGAATATTTTAGGGGCAATTCCAGAAAATGTCCCTATCATTATAGTTTCCAATCACCAAAGCATGTGGGATATTCCTCCTATCATTTGGTCTCTACGAAAATTACATCCCAAATTTATCTCTAAAATAGAATTAGGCAAAGGCATTCCAGCAATTTCATATAATTTAAGACATGGAGGGTCTATTTTAATTGATCGTAAAAATCCTCGGCAGGCTCTAACTGAAATGATGAAATTTGCGAAATATTTAGTCGCATTTAATAGAAGTGGTGTTATCTTTCCTGAAGGAACTCGTAGTCGTGATGGCATCCCTAAAACTTTTCATCGTAAGGGATTGGTCACTTTGTTTAAATATGCTCCTGAATCCTATGTACTTCCAATAACTGTAAATAATTCGTGGAAATTACAACGTTATGGCTTATTTCCGATGCCCTTAGGTGTCCATTTAGAACATACAGTGCATCCAGCAATTAAAGTTGCAAGTAATACAGCAGAGGAACTTATCGATTTAATCGAAGAAACAATCAAATCATCTGTAAAAGTTTAATGCATTCTGAAAACACCCAACAAATTATAAACAACACGATTTATTTCGTGAAAAACGAATTGCAAAATGCAGAAGGAGGTCACGACTGGTTTCATATAGAACGTGTGTACAAAAATGCAGTCCAAATTTCTAAAACTGAGGAAGTCGATTCACTAATTGTTGCATTAGGTGCCTTACTTCATGATATTGCAGATTCAAAATTCCATAATGGCGACGAAAGTATTGGCCCGAATAAAGCCCTCGATTTTCTGAAGACACAACAGCTTTCTAGTGAATCCATAGATCACGTCATTAAAATCATTGAAAATATTTCATTTAAAGGTGGAAATACACTTCAAAAGTTCCATTCCAACGAACTAAGTGTAGTACAAGATGCCGATAGACTGGATGCAATTGGAGCGATTGGTATTGCCCGCGCTTTTAATTATGGAGGTTATAAAAATAGGGGAATCTATAACCCAGAAATTAGGCCACAATTAGATATGAATAGCGAAGATTACAAAGCCTCCAAAGCCCCTACTATAAATCACTTCTACGAAAAATTATTACTCTTAAAAGATCGAATGAATACCAAGACAGGAAAACAAATTGCCGCCAACAGGCATGATTTTATGAATCAATTTCTGCAGCAATTTTATTCCGAATGGAATGGAGAAAAATAAATTTTCCAACAATTAAAAAAGTTTAATTTGAGGATCTTTAAGACTTAAATAATGAGACTTATCCAAGGGATTAGTTTTGGTGTTTTTAATATATTTCTTTTTGGCTAAAATCATGGTATTCTTAACTTGATTAGCAATTACTCCTTCTCCTTTCATTCTTGTCCCAAATCGACTTTCATTAAGACTTCCCCCATGTGTTTCGGCAATTTGATTAAGAATTCGTTCTGCACGATCAGGAATTGTTTTATTCGCCCAACCTCTAAAAATTTCGGCAATCTGTCCATTCAGCCTAACCATTGTATAGCCAACATCCAAAGCGCCCAAATCTGAAACTTTTTTGACCAACGGTAAAATCTCATGGCTATTTAATGAAGGAATGATAGGAGCCATCATGACGCGAACCGGAATTCCATTTTCTGATAGAATTTCAACTGCTTTCAATCTGTTTTTAACACTTGAAGTTCTTGGTTCTAATAATCGTCTTGTATCTTCTGAAAGAGAAGTGATTGAAAGATAAATCGAAACCAAATTCAAAGATGCTAACTCCTTCAAAATATCCAAATCTCTTAAAACCAATGAGTTTTTAGTTATAATACCTACCGGATGTTTCCACTTTAGCATTACTTCTAAACATTTTCGCGTTATTTCAAGTTTGCGCTCAATAGGTTGATAGCAATCAGTATTTCCAGAAAAAACAATAGTATTTGGCTGCCAAGATTTGCTTCTCAATAATTGGTCTAGAAGGATTGGAGCATTCTGTTTAACAAGAATGTTTCGCTCAAAATCGAGTCCTGCTCCATATCCCCAGTATTCATGCGAATTTCTAGCATAACAATAGACGCACCCGTGTTCACAACCCTGATAAGGATTTGCAGAATATTCCATGCCAACATCGGGACTCTTAATTTTATTTACAATGGTCTTAGGAAAAACATCTATGTATTTCGTCTTGTTCATATCTGCTACTTCTCCCTCTACTTCACAAAAATTTAAATATTCATCGAGAACTTCCCTCCGATGCTCAAAAAAACGATTATGAATTTTGTTTTGGGCCCCTCGACCTTTGATGGGATAAGACATAAAAAAACTTTGAGAATTGAAATTCTCAAAGTTAACTAATATTTGGAAATATTCCTGTTTATGTTGGAATTATTCCAATTTTATTTTCCTGGAAAATTGGCTTTACGTTTTTCCAAAAATGCTCTTGTCCCTTCTTTAAAATCGGCAGTCCCAAAACACCTGCCAAATTCTGTAATCTCTGTATCGAATCCATTTTCTCCGTCTTCATAATTTGCATTAATCGCTGTAATAGCAGAAGCAATGGCTACCGAAGAATTTCTTACTATTTTTTCAGCAATCTTTTCTACAAACTCAATCAACAACTCTGGAGGTGTTATGTGATTTACAAGTCCGTATTGTAAGGCCGTATTGGCGTCAATCATTCCTGCTGTTAAAATCATTTCCATCGCTCTTCCTTTCCCCACTAATTGAGGTAATCTCTGAGTTCCTCCATAACCCGGAATAACACCCAAAGAAACCTCAGGCAAGCCCATTTTAGCTGTATCACTAGCAACTCTGAAATGTGCTGCCATTGCCAATTCTAAACCCCCTCCTAAAGCAAACCCGTTTATTGCAGCGATTACAGGTGTCGAAAGGTGAGCGATATAATCAAATAACAACGCCTGCCCTTGAGATGCCAACTGACCTCCTTCAATGACAGAAAAATCTGCAAATTCACTAATATCTGCGCCAGCAACGAATGCCTTTTCACCACTACCTGTTATAATGATTACCTTGATATTAGGATTTGTATCGGCAGCTTTAATAGCTTGATGTAATTCTTTTATAGTTGCAATATTTAAAGCGTTTAATTTACTAGGCCTATTAATGGTTATAGTAGCTATCCCGCTACGTGTTGCTGAAAGTATATTTTCGTAAATCATTGCTCAAACTTTATAGATTGTATGAATAGATATAAAACATTGTAAAATTACAAAAATCCTTAGACCTCTTTTGGGAAACTAACTTTAAATGTAGTTCCTCTTTCAAAAGTTGAATCCAAGGTAATTTGGCCATTATAAGTTTCTACAATGTTCTTTACCATTGCNANNCCAAGTCCCATGCCGCTAGATTTTGTAGTAAATTTAGGCTCAAAAACTTTATCAATATTTGTTGGGGAGACACCTATTCCATTATCAGTAACCGTAATTGAAACCGTCGTCCCCTCAGAAAAAACTTTCACAGAAATTCTAGGCTCCTTTGGTTGCTTTTGATTAATTGCATGAATACTATTTTTTATAAGATTTGTAATTACTCGAATCAATTGAGTTCTATCAAATTTTGCGATAATAGTATCCTCTTCTGCTAAAAAATAAATATAATCTTCGTTAAAAATATCGAGAGCCAACTTGGTGATATTTATGACATTTAGTGTTTCATCTTTCTGGGCCGGCATTGTCGCATAAGTTGAAAAAGCGGAAGCAATCGAACTCATCGTGTCAATTTGCTGAATAATAGTATCGCTATACTCTTTTAACTTCTGCTCAATATTAGGGTCTGTAGCATCAAATTTCTGTTGAAAACTTTGGACGGTTAAGCGCATAGGGGTTAGTGGATTCTTTATCTCATGAGCCACTTGTTTTGCCATTTCTCGCCAAGCTGCCTCTCTCTCTTTAGCAGCCAATTGTGCCGCACTATTTTCGAGTTCGTCAATCATTCCATTATACGCGTTGACGAGAGTTGAAATTTCTACAGAAGTGTCTTTAATCAGAATCTTTTTGTTGCGCTTATTTAGCCTTGTCTCTGTAATTTTTTCACTTATCTCATTTAATGAACGAGTAATATATTTTGACAAAAAATAAGCCAAGAAAATCGCAATTAATAACATAAAAAAATAGGCAAGACTTAGTCGGGATAAATTTTCCTTTAGCTCCTTTTTAATAAATCCATCATCTTCAATATAAGGGAGATTAAGAATCGCCAAAGGTTTAAAATGGGGATCAGTTACATAAGTATAAGAGGATCTATATTCTTGACCATCTTCTTCAAACTCTTCAATAAAACTTTTGTTAGACGAATTCTCGAGTGCCTTCAAGGCATAATCTTTTATCTCATAACTCGTGGTATCAATAAAAAAGGAAGCTTTGGATGACTTTAACAGATTCCCATCTAAATCAAATAAATAAATCTCTAGGTTGTGTATGGCTTTTAATTCGTAGATTTTTTCTTTAAATATTAATGGAATATTGCTGGTTTCAATCGGGTAAGTAGTATTTTTTAATATAAAATCTATGTTCTTTTTTATATTCTCCTCTTTTCGAACAAGTCTCTCTTTATGATAGTCCTCTGCTTCTTCTCTATATTGATAAATTGTCACAACGGCAATTAAAATAGACGCCCCTAAAAGCAAAAGAAGCATAGACAAAAAAATTCGAAACCTAAGAGATTTATAAAAACTCATTCAATAGCGTTTGATATGAAATATAGTAATAATTAAACCAAGTATGCGAAGTAAAATGAAGACTAAAACATAATAACTAAAACACGAACTAAAGCTGGAAAAGTTCAGCAGACCAAAACTCTAAGTTTTATACATTATTCTCTTTCTCTCACTTTCTTATAAAATCTATACCCCAACATAATCAAAATAGAGAATACAATTATACCAAGCACCCCATAAATCCAATTTATTGCATCTCTAAGGATAACTAGAAAAACAACCGCAAATAAAATTATTGTTGCTCCTTCATTAAATAATCTCATAAAATTAGATGAATATTTCACGATCCCCAATTGAAGTTGCTTAAAAATTAAATGACATTTTACATGATATATTAATAATAGCACCACAAAGCCCAACTTTACAAGCATCCAATTGTATATTAATAAATCCGGATTTATTAGTAAAAGCCAAATGGCAAATACGGTAGCCAAAACCATCGATGGCCACGAAATAATATACCATAATCTATAAGCCATAATTTTTAATTGAGAGCCTAAAATTTCCTTTTCAGGCGATGGTTTATGAGAAGCTTCAATTTGATAAACAAAAATTCTTACTATATAAAACAGGGCTGCAAACCAAGTGATAACAAAAATTAAATGAAGTGATTTTATATATAAATAGTACTCCATTATTCTTTATCACTTTCAATGAACAAATAATTCAATTTCATGGCATTGAACTGTGTATTGAAATTTGAAATTTCCTCAGAAATTAGCTTATCAAATTTAGTTAACTCACTGTCAATTTGAGCTGTTAATTCATTCTTAACGGCAATGTCTTGCTCCGTAGGAGGAAAATCATCCATTCCAACCAAACTGTTTAAATGCGCCAATTTATTTGTCAATTTAATAGGAAAATTTAATGGGTCTTGATCACTTTTATTTTGGGTTTGATAAAGTTCTTTTTCTATACCTGAAAAATCTTCACTTAACTTCTTGGCGTTTTCAACAAGTTCTTTAACCGCCTCTTCATCTTTATATTGCTCTTGAAAAGCCTCTAATTGTTTATTAATATTCCGAATTTTCTTAATCGATTTATGGGCCTTATCAACCGATTTATTGACATCTGTTATAAAATCGAATTGTCGTTGCATACCTGCAATATCCGTTTCAGAATTTTTATCAGGCACTATTTTGAAAGACTGAGAATAATTCTCCTCATTTACGCTCAGAACAACAGTGTAATCTCCAGGAACAGCTTGTGGCGCATCTGTACTGGCCCACCATAATATCATTCCGTCCAATTCTTCCGCACCTTCTCCACGCATATCCCAGACATGATAATTGGCGCCTTTCTTTACTTCAAGTTTATATTTTTTGGCTTTTGAACTAAATGTTTTTAGTGTATCTCCTTTTTTACTTAAATAGCTAATTTTTATTGTTTTTTCATCTGGATTTGCCACATTAAAATATGTCATTACACCGCCTACATGATTTGTGCCAGAGGTTAATGAACCACTTTTCGATCGTCCCTCCATTTTATAAGCGTCTTTAGGTTTAAAGAGATAATTCTCTTTGTCCTTTGCCTCTGAAAGCTGATGAATTACGCTTAAATCGTCAAGAATCCATAAACTTCTACCTTGTGTAGCGACAATTAAATTATTATTCTTAATCGCCAAATCTGTAATAGGTACTATTGGTAAATTCAGTTGAAACGGTCTCCAGTTACTTCCATCATCAAACGAAATATACATCCCAGTTTCCGTTCCAGCATATAATAATCCTTTTTGTTCTGGATCTTCTCTTACGACCCTAGTAAAATGTTCGGGCGCTATTCCAGTGGTAATTTTTTTCCAAGTCTTTCCGTAGTCATTCGTTTTATACAAATAAGGAGCAAAATCTCCCGATTTATATTTTGTCCCTGCTATATAACAAGTACCCACATCAAAGAAAGAAGGCTCCACACTATTAATCATCATCCATTCGGGCATCCCTTTAGGGGTGACATTATTCCAATTTTTACCTCCATCTATTGAAACATGAACCAAACCATCGTCGCTTCCGGTCCAAAGAACTCCTTCCTTTATAGGAGATTCTCCAGCGGCAAAAATGGTCCCATAATATTCTACTGATGTATTGTCCTGGGTAATTGGACCACCGGATGATTTTAATTTTGTCGAATCATTTCTAGTTAAATCCGGGCTTAACAAATCCCAACTTTCCCCTTCATTGGTGGTGGCGTGAAGATGATTGGAAGCTGTATATAACTTCTTTGGATTATGAGAAGAAAAGAATATTGGAAAATTCCATTGAAAGCGATATTTCATATCTTCTGCTCCATGTCCCATTGGATTGTCCGGCCAAACACTAACGCTTCTAATGGTCTGTTTTTCGTGATTATAACGTGTTAAAAACCCATCATAACTTCCCCCATATACGATCTCATTATTCTTAGGATCAACTGCAATGTGAGCACTCTCTCCGCCAGCCGTTTCTTCCCAATCATCTTCATCAATATTTCTTCCCTCATTTCGATGTGCTATACGTATAGTAGAATTATCCTGCTGAGCAGCATAAATTCTATATGGAAATGAATTGTCCGTTGTAACTCTATAAAATTGTGCAGTGGGTTGATTGTGATATGTACTCCAGGTTTCTCCTCCATCATAGGTTGTTTGTGCACCTCCATCGTCACCAATAATCATCCTTTTTGGGTCTTCTGGTGCAATCCATAAATCATGATGATCTCCATGAGGAGCATTATGTGTTTCGTAGGTTATACCGCCATCGGTGCTTTTATGATAATTTACATTAAGTACATATATTGTGTTTTCGTCTTTAGAGTCTGCATAAATACGTGAATAATACCAAGCTCTTTGTCTTAATTTTCTTTCACTATTCACTTTCTCCCAAGTTTCACCTCCATCATCACTTCTATAAACTCCTCCTTTTTCTTTGTTCTCTACAATGGCCCATACTCTGTCACCATTAACAGGGGAGACGGCAACGCCAATTATTCCTAAAGTATCCTCAGGAAATCCTTTGTGTTTTGATATTTCTTTCCAATTCTCTCCGCTGTCAGTACTTTTCCATAATGCAGAACCTGTTCCACCGCTACTTAAGCTATATGGTGTTCGGCGCACATTCCAAGTAGATGCATATAAAATTCTCGGATTATTAGGATCCATTACGAGATCAACAGCACCTGCATTTTCATTTACAAATAAAGTTTTTTTCCAATTTACACCACCATCTATGCTTTTATAAATTCCACGTTCTTGCGTTGGTTTATAGATATCTCCTAGAACGGCTGCATATACAATATTATGATCCTTAGGGTGGACTGCAATTCTCGGTATATGTCGCCCTTTTTCCATCCCCATTTGTTTCCAAGATTTTCCTGCATCTTCCGTTTTCCATATTCCGTAGCCAGAAGACACATTTCCTCTAACGGTTGTTTCTCCTCCACCTACATATATTACATTATTGTCATCTTCTGAAACTTCAATAGCCCCGATTGAACCTCCAAAAAAGCCATCCGAAATATTTTTCCAAGATCTTCCTCCATTCTTTGTTTCCCATACCCCACCACCAGTTGCTCCAAAATAAAAAAGATTTGGTTTACCGGGTACTCCTGTTACTGCGGCACTTCGACCCCCACGAAAAGGACCAATCAATCGGTACTCAATAGAGCTGTACAAAGACTCATCATAGGTTTGAGACCTACTGCTTTCAGAAAATAGCAGGAAAAAAATTAAGGATAGTATAGCTTGAAACGAGTAGAATTTATTCATTGGTATTTGTTTAGAAAATTAAATATACTAAAAAGGACCCTTGACAACCAAGGTTTTTCGCACATCCTTATTTAAATAGTAACCTGTAACAATAGTAGAAAGTACATCTGCAATTGGAAAGGAAATCCACACACCAAAAACTCCAAAAAATTGAGGAAGTACTAATACAAGTGGAATAAGAAAAAACCCTTGTTTTGTTAAACTTAATAGTAGTGCTGGCATTGCCCTACCTATTGCCTGAAAATAAGACGCTCCAATTAATTGCACGGCAATAATGGGTGTAGCAGCAAAAACCCAACGCAAAGCAGAAGGTGTTCTCTTTAATATTTCGGCATTATGAGCAATGGTTTCTGCACTCATTCCATCTTTATTACTTATAAATATGGAAACAATGTCTGTTGGAAAAATCATTATAAGTGTAAAAATAAATAAGGCCAATCCGCCAGAATATTTAATGGAAGTATTAATAGATTCTCTAACTCTTTCGAATTTTTGAGCTCCATAATTGTAGCCGGCAATGGGCAAAAACCCTTGATTCACACCTATTATTGGAAACAGAGCAAACATTAACATCCTGCTAATTATTCCATAAGAAGCAACATCTAAAGCATCTCCGTGAGTAATAAGGATGTTATTCAATAAAACTACCAAAACACTAATAGTTGCCTGACGAGCAAGAGTCACAGAACTCAAACTGCTAATTTCATTAACGATTTTTCGTTTCAACCTAAAACTTTCCAGAGTAAGTCTCAAATCGCTCTTTTTAATGAAAAACCAAAGTATAAATGCAAAGCAAATTCCATAAGATATAAAGGTCGCCCAAGCCGCTCCCTCCATCCCGAAATTAAACACATTAATAAGGAGATAATCCATAAATATGTTAGCAATAGCAGGTAGCATCATAGCATACATGGCAAACTTTGGTTTACCTTCTGCTCTTATAACATTATTGCCCATCATACACATAGAGAGCATAACAATGCCATACATTACAATTCGATAATAGATAAGAGCTAGTTCTTTAAAAGATTCATCTGCTCCAAAAAACTCTATTAAATAAGACTGAAAAACAAGGCCAAAAACGGCCAACAAACCAGAAATTAAAAAAGTAAGTGTAATTTGATTTCCAAAAACCTGAAGTGCCTTTGAGTCATTGCCAGAACCTAAAGCCCTAGACAAAACCGAACTACCTCCAATCCCTATCGCAAGACCAATGGTTCCAATGAAAAACGTGACTGGAATTACTACCGTTATTGCCGAAATTGCTAAAGGACCAATCCATCGACCTACAAAAATAGTGTCGACTATCATGTTAATTGACATCACTAAAATTCCAATTGAAGCCGGAACAGCCTGTTTCACAAGTAATTTGCTAATAGAGTCAGTTCCTAAGGTATTAGAATTTTTTGCGCTTTCCATTAAGCAATTGCCGTTTTAAGATCCTCAATTCTCCAGGTGTCTATCCATCCAGCAACAACATTCACCCAATCGTCCCGATCATTTAGACAAGGAATAACTTTAAAATCCTTTCCTCCCACTTGATGAAATATTTCCTCACCTTCCATAGCGATTTCTTCTAATGTTTCTAAGCAATCACTTACAAACGCTGGTGTAACAATTGCCATTTTCTTAACACCTGTTAATCCTAATCGTTCTATAGTACGATCCGTATATGGCTGTAACCAAGGGTCAAAACCTAAACGAGATTGAAACGATGTTGAGAATGTACCTTCTTTTAAATTAAGTTTTTCAACAACTAAGCGTGTAGTTTCCAAACATTGGTGTTTATAGCAAAATTGGTGGGCTTCTGAAGGGGTAATACAACAAGTACTATCTATTTTACAATGTGATTTTGTAATATCACTTCTTCTAATATGCCGCTCAGGAACCCCATGATAACTGAATAATAAATGTTCCCAATCTAAATTTTGAAGTTTTTCCGAGATACTATTTGATAACACTTCAATATATTCTGGCTTATTATAAAATGCGGGTAGTGAGGTAATTTCCAAATGTGGAAAAAACTGCTTCCGAAGTTCCTCAACTTTAACATCTATAGTTTCAGTAGTTGCCATGGCAAACTGCGGATATAAAGGAATCACCAATATTTCATTCACGCCTTGATTTACCAATTCCTGAAGTCCTTTTTGCAGAGTCATACTTCCATAGCGCATTGCCAAAGCAATCGGAACTGTAGTTTTTTTCTGTATCTTTTTTTGTAATCTTTCAGAAATAACAATTAAAGGAGATCCGTCTTTCCACCAAATTTTTTGATACGCTTGCGCAGATTTTTTAGGGCGTGTGTTTAAAATAATTCCTCGCACTAATAATATACGAGCCCATCGAGGTACGTCTATTACTCTTGGATCCATTAAAAATTCGTCGAGATATTTTTTTACATCCTTAGGTGCAGTGCTATCTGGTGAGCCAAGGTTTACTAGGAGAACTCCTTTCATATTAATTATTTCAGTTACGCAAAAATAAGATCTCTAGACTAAAAGCTTCTTAAAAATTAGATAAAGTTATTGTTTAGAATTCTATATAATTACTTCCTCAATTGAGAATCAAAGCTTTCAAAATTTGTGCTAAATCTAAGTTATGAATTGTCGTTAGGCATTCCCCTCCCTTATATATTTTTTAGGAGTTGTGCCAAATTTCTTTTTAAATGCCGCTATGAAATGACTCGATGTGCTGTATCCTACTTTTAATCCAACTTCGTTAACATTGTAAGACCCCGTAGATAACAATTGACGCGCTACTTCCATCTTATAATCGAACAAAAAACTATAAACCGAATCTCCATAGATATGTTTAAATCCATCTTTCAACCTTTTTAGAGGAAGCTTAATTTCTGCTGAAAGCTCTTTCAAGGTAGGTGGCTCAGTCATTCTTTCTATAATGATCTGTTTTACTCTTTTAATTTTTACAACATTCTCCTCGTCCAGTAAAAATGGGCATTGTTCAATATCTACATCACCTAGTCTATTAAAATAAAGACTTAATAACTCGTATGCCTTCCCCCTAAAATAAAGATGTTTAACGGAAGGATTTAAACTATAATTCATTAATTGGTTCAGAACAATTGCCATTGACGGGGAAATAACAGCCTCCTTATAATACTTCTTATTCTTATTCTCATCGGTTAAAAACGAAATATAATTCGCCTCAGTTGAAAATAATGAATGAAACTTTTTAATAGGTAGTAAAACAGAAACAACCCATGAATTTACTCCAACAATTAAATTTAAAGGTAAGTCCTGCTGCGGATTATAGAGCAATAATGAATAATCCTCTTTTAAAGGTAAAATGTAGGCGTCATTGTTAAAGCCAAAACTAGCTGACCCTTTTATACAAAAGTGAAATTGNACAAAACTTGNCCCAACCTCCCTTCTAAAAGCTTGATATTCATTTCCTTCATTTGAAAATTTCAAGANCAGAAAACCATCTTCAACGGTTATTTCATCGTAAAACCTTTGAGCGACATTTTTTTCAAAAAACATAGATGAGACTGAAGTTATGATATAAATCTATTCTAACATTATGAAANANAANCCTTTATAATTAGGCTAAAATAGTGATTTATATGACATTTATCATTTTTCATTAAAAAATAACTACATTCGATACTAATGATACCTTAAGCGTTATTTTATATTAAAAAATGCAATTACTTTTGCTTACGCTTATGAAAATAAACAGCAAACTACAAAGTATATCTTTCGAGGAAGGAAATTTTTATGCCCTTGGGCTTAATTACAAAAAAGCCGACGCGGAAACCCGAGGGCATTTTAGCATTTGCGATACAATTCAGCAAAATATATTACAACAGGCAAAAGAAGAAAACATCTCTTCTTTAACCATAATTTCCACTTGTAATAGAACGGAATTATATGGAATTGCTAAACACCCATATCAATTGATTAAGCTTTTATGTGAACATACTAAGCGTACAGTTGAAGAATTTGAAAAGGTTGCCTATATCTATAAAAACGAGGCTGCTGTTTCACATCTTTTTAAAGTTGGAACTGGATTAGATAGTCAAATTTTAGGCGATTTTGAAATAATAAGTCAGTTGCGAAATGGTTTCAAAAGATCTAAAAATTTAGGCCTTTTAAATCCTTTCACTGAACGACTAATAAACACTGTTATTCAAGCCAGTAAAAAAATTAAAAATGAAACTGAAATTTCAAGTGGTGCTGCATCGGTTAGTTTTGCTGCAGTTCAATACATTGTGGCTCATGTCCCTTATATTTCAGAAAAAAAAATACTCCTTTTTGGAACAGGAAAAATAGGTAGAAATACCTGTGAAAATCTTATCAAGCATTCCAAAAATGATCTTATAACTCTCATTAATCGCACTAAAAATAAGGCCGAAAAAATTGCAGGTAAATTCAATTTGATTGTTAAAGATTATGCTAATATTCAAAGTGAAATTGCGCAAACTGATGTGATGATTGTTGCGACTGGAGCGCAACATCCAACTATTTCAAAAGAGCTCTTGTTTCTAAAAAGACCATTGCTTATTTTAGACCTTTCTATTCCAAAAAATGTATCTCCAGATGTATTGGAAAACAAGTTTGTTACCCTAGTGCATTTAGACCAATTAGCATCAGTTACAGATAAAACATTAGTACAAAGAGCTTCTCAAATTCCATTAGCTGAAGGAATCATTAAGGAAATTGAAGATGAATTCAATACTTGGGCGGCAAACCGAAAATTTGCCCCTACCATAAAAGCTTTAAAAATTAAGCTTGCAGAAATAAAAACTGGAGAGATTGATTTTCAGCGTAAGAAAATTGCTGATTTCAATGAAGAACAGGCTGAAATTATTAGTGATCGTATTATTCAAAAAATAACAACTCATTTTGCAAATCATTTAAAAAATGATTCCGTTTCTAATTCTGAAAGCGTAGAATTAATTAACAAGGTCTTTCATCTTTCAACAATACTTCCGTGAATAAGGTAATTCGTATAGGTACACGTGATAGTCAATTAGCTTTATGGCAAGCCCACACTGTTAAAAGTAACCTTGAGAGTTTAGGATATGAGACTGAATTAATTCCTGTAAAGTCGACTGGGGACTTGATTTTAAATAAGCCACTATACGAGTTAGGAATTACAGGAGTCTTTACTAAAACACTGGACTTAGCCATGCTCAATGGCACTATCGATATTGCTGTTCATAGTATGAAAGATGTGCCAACAATATTGCCTGCAGGAATAATCCAAACGGCGGTTTTAGAGAGAGCATCGGTAAACGATATTTTAGTTACACGTGGTGATGTTAATTTAGAAAAACCATGTGTAATTGCAACTGGAAGTTTAAGGCGTAAAGCACAATGGTTACATCGCTATCCAGGTCATACTATAGTCGACTTAAGAGGGAATGTAAATTCTCGTTTACAGAAATTAAATGATAATAATTGGCAAGGGGCGATTTTTGCCAAAGCAGGCCTAGATAGAATTGAGATTCTTCCCAAAGAGCATATTGACTTAGACTGGATGATTCCTGCACCAGCTCAAGGTGCCATGGTTATTGTTTCATTAGCTCAAGATTCATATTTAAAAGAAGCTACTTCTAAATTAAATGATATTCTATCTGAGATTAGCACTCATATTGAACGTGAATTTTTAAATACTTTAGAAGGAGGTTGTACAGCTCCTATTGGTGCTATTGCCAAAATTCATGATGATCTTATTCATTTTAAGGGAGTTTTATTTTCACTTGATGGCGTCCGAAAAATAGAAATAGAAAAAACAATTTTGCTAAATGACTATTTGTATTTCGGCAAAAACTGCGCTGACGAAATATTAAAAAACGGAGGCTCTGAATTGATGTTGGAAATTAAAAATAAAGCATCTTTATAGAAGAAGTGAAATAAAGGAAGATTAACCCGTATCTCTTTTTGTTATAATAGCAGAATTGAAGTCGAATTATGAAAAGACTTTTATCAACAAAAAAACTTACATCGCCTCAGCGAGATATACTTCTCAAATCGGAGTTAAATTTTGTTGAATATGATGCAATTAAAATAAAGTGTTTTGATTTTGAAGCACCTAAAAAAATAAAGAATGCCATTTTCAGTAGTCAGAATGCTGTAGAGTCATTTTTCAGTTCCCATAATAGCACAAAAAGTTTAATTGAAAACGTCTTTTGTGTAGGTGAAAAAACAAAAGCACTTTTACTTAAAAATGAGCAAAAAGTGGTTAAAATGGCAAATAATGCTATCGAATTAGCAAATTTCATAGTAAAAAACTACAAAAAAGGGTCATTTACCTTTTTCTGTGGAAATGATCGAAGAGATGAAATTCCTTCATTATTAAAAATTGCCGAAATTGAACTTTTTGAAGTAAAAACATATAAGACCGAGCTAAACTCGATTAAATTTGACGACTATTATGATGGAATTCTTTTTTTTAGTCCAAGTGGTATAGAAAGTTTTACTTCCCTAAATAAAATGAATAAAAGTATTGCCTTTTGCATAGGAGCAACCACCGCGAATGAAGCAAAAAAACATTTTGATAAAATCGTTATTGCTGAAACAGCCGTTGTGGAAGATGTAATTGATGCTGCCTTAAATTATTTAATTAATGAAGCATAGTCTTTATTCTGAATGAGAATGATGCACTTTGTCAAAAAACAAGATATGATTAAAAATGATTTATTTCTTAGAGCACTAAAAGGAGAAACCGTAGATCGTCCTCCCGTGTGGATGATGCGCCAAGCAGGACGCTATTTGCCAGAATTTCAAGAAATCAAAGGCAAATACGATTTCTTTACGCGCTGTCAGACTCCAGAACTAGCGAGTGAAATTACCATTCAACCCATACGAAGATTTGGTATGGATGCTGCTATTTTATTTAGTGATATTCTTGTAATTCCACAAGCAATGAACATTCATGTGGAAATGAAACCTGGTATAGGGCCATGGATTCAAAATCCTATTAGATCTCAAAAAGATGTTGATCAGGTAATAGTTCCAGATATTCAAGAGACTTTGGGTTACGTAATGGAAGCCATTAAAATGACCAAAGAAAAACTAAACAATGAAATACCATTAATAGGTTTTGCTGGAAGTCCATGGACAATTCTTTGTTATTGCATACAAGGTCAGGGTAGTAAGAATTTTGATATAGCGAAGCAATTTTGTTTTACACAACCAATAGCAGCTCACCATTTACTTCAAAAAATAACAGACACCACTATTTTATATTTACATGAAAAAGTAAAGGCAGGCGTGAACGCTGTACAAATTTTTGATAGCTGGGGTGGAATGCTATCTCCTACAGATTATCAAGAATTTAGTTGGAAATATATTCAGCAAATTATTGATGCACTAAAAGATCTTACTCCAATTATTGCCTTTGGTAAAGGATGTTGGTTTGCTTTAGATAAAATGTCTAAAAGTGGTGCTTCGGCTTTGGGTATTGACTGGACCTGTTCCCCTAGAAATGCAAGATACCTTACAGGTGGTGAAATTACCTTACAAGGTAATTTTGATCCCGTTCGATTACTAAGTCCTCCGTCCGTCATTAAAACTATGGTAAAAGAAATGATAGATGACTTTGGAAAAGATAAGTACATTGTCAATTTAGGACATGGTATATTACCCAATGTACCAGTCCAGAATGCAGCTGCCTTTATTGAAGCAGTAAAAGAGTACAAGGCAGATTCATAATTATATTTATAAATGCTATCCAGTCTTAAAATAGACTACCCTAAAAATTTAATTTCAAGGTTGGGAAGAAATTAGAATGATAAAAGATATTATAAAAGGTATCCAGGCCTACGGAAGTACTTTCAAACTTATTAATAAACTGGGTCTTTGGAAATATTTTGGAGTCCCAATTTTAATTAGTTTTTTTACTGCAACTATAATAAGTATTCTTGCTTGGGTATTAGCGGACAACATTGGTGAGTACATCTCAAAAATCTGGATTTGGAATTGGCGAGCACAGACTTTTAGAACTATTAGTGATATTATTGGAGCGGCTATTGTTGTTGCAGTTGGATTCATCCTATACAAGCATATAATAATGGCCTTGAGCGCTCCTTTTATGAGTCCAGTTTCTGAAAAAATTGAAGCTCATTTACTAGGAAGTAATCATCCTCATCGAAATTCAAGTAATATTAGTCAGTTGTGGCGTGGTATAAGAATTAACAGTCGAAATTTAGTAATGGAATTATTGCTTACGATTCCAATTCTAATTTTATTTTTCGTCCCAATTGTAAATATCTTTACCTCGATATTATTATTTTTAGTGCAATCATATTATGCCGGTTTCAGCAATATGGATTACACTTTGGAAAGGCACTTTAGGGTAAATGAAAGTATTCAGTTTGTAAAACAAAATAAAGGAATCGCAATCGGAAATGGAATGGTCTTTATGCTAATGTTGTTTATTCCAGTAATCGGAATTATTTTGGTCCTCCCACTATCCGTGACTGCTTCTACAATTGAAACCGTAAGGATAATACAAGAAAGTGAAAAATTGAATGTTTCAGAATCTATTCAAAATAAAATCCATGAATAACTCGAAAACATTTTACATTGCAGCCCTTGAAACAAAAGATACTGAGAGTCTTCATAATTTAATGACGTCAAATTTGGAACACTTTAGCTTATATCTTCCTAAGACCTTAGAACAGAATAGTACATTAAAAGCTTCTGCAAAATATATCCAAAAAAAAGCATTCGAAAATAATCAAAAAGAAACCTTAACTTATGCTATTAAGAGCAAAGAGACAAATGAAGTAGCTGGATTAATCATTATAAAAAAGATCGACTTGCCTAAAAAGCAGGGGGAATTAGCGTATGGAATTGGTAA
>BS_KBA_SWE02_21mDRAFT_10000034_pt1 | contig 41832 bp, 45 predicted proteins | sample BalSeasSWE02_21m_FD_9196 | JGI IMG/M metagenome (IMG submission 9196)
AAATCTTTTAGATGATTTGCAGGAAAATTCGTCCAAAAAGTAGGAAAACGATTGTTTTCATGATATTTTTTAAAATAGTTAAATCGCTTTTCTTTATAAATGTAAGATATTTCCGAAATAACAAAACATTACTTCCATGAACAATCTATAAAATCGGTGAGCATATGAAATAACAATCCAATTCCAATAATCCGAGTCTCTTTTCGAAACAGAAACAAAAAATAAATAGAAAAAGCCCAATAAGAATGTAAAGGATGAAATCCAATACTACACCTGTTTGCAGCAAAAATTGGATCCGATAAAATATGGTCCATATCTACCAACATTGTCGCAACCATAATGAGCCAAGCTTTTTTCCATTCTTTTCTGAAAAAAATCCCAGCAATTAGCCCAGGAACTAAAAAATGTAAGGTATAATGAATTAATTGTTGAAGCATTAATAGAAAAACTAGCCTCTATCCCTATTTAGAACTTTATATTCTTCGTAACACTCACTTATAGCATCAAGAATTTGCAGGTCATTTGCTGTATTAATGAAATCGAAAGAGTAACTACATTTGTTAAGAATCTCATCAATATCGACACGTTCTAATTGTAGTACGGCCATTAAAGTTTCCCTATCGAATTTACTTTGCAACAAATTTCTGATATTATCATCTTCCTTCATTTGCCGCAGTTTCTTCATTTGCTTTGGACGCTTTCCAAATACATTATATAAGAAGTCCGCTGGATTAAAGATAGCATCTAGTACCTTATTCACAGCTCCAGGTTGCTTACTACCACCTTCATAACCAGTGTTAAGCCCTACAATTCTATACCTATAATTATCGTAAATTGGGATGATTCTTGCATCTACCTCAACATAACCTGTAAGCTGTATAGGCCTAATAACCACTTCCTCCAAGGCAATTCCTAACTCGGTCATCTTGATTTTAATCTCCCCAAATTTCAACCAGTCATTCGTTACTCTTACTCTAATCGATTTAAAACCTAAATAAGAAAAATATATAGTATCATTCACTGCAGCAATAACGGAAAAATCTCCAAGAGCATCAGTTGTGGTCCCTTTTACTCTATTCAGATTTACAATATTTACATTCTCTAAAGGCTCATCATTGGCATCATTTAGCACTTTACCTATAATGGTAACATGATCCTGAGCCCAACAAAAAGAGCTAATTAAAATTAAAAATGCTAAGGAAATTCTTTTCATTATGTAAGGCTCAAATGTACTACAATTGCCGATATTTTATGCCAAGATTTCGTTAAGGGGTTAAAAAATTAAATTCTTTTTCTTCGTTTCCCTCCGGTTCCTTTGGTTTCTGGAGCATCAGCTCTTCCACGACGTTTTCCTGAAAATTTTGGTTTATCACCTCCAAATTCTTCACTTCGTTTCTTATAACCAGCTCCTGCAACTGTTCCTCTGTCATCTCTTTTTTCTCCTCCAGCTCTCTCGCCTCTTCTATTTTCACCTGTACTACTTTCCGCTTTACTACTCTCAACTCTACTTCGATTTCCACTTCTACTTCGATCATTACTTCTACTTCTATCTCCACTTTGAAAATCTCCACCTCTACTTCTTTCACCACCTCTGCTTCTTTCACCACCGCTGCTTCTTTCACCACCTCTGCTTCTTTCTCCGCCGCGACTATCTCTACCTCTATCACTTCTTCCTCTTCCACCACTACTTCTTCCTCCGCTTCGTCCTTTATCTTTAGATACCTCTACAGAAACTCTTCTTCCTTCCAACTGAAATTCACTAAAAACACCTAATACTAGTTCTTGATGAATTTCATCTGTATTAAAGAATGAAAAACTATCCTTTACATCTACCTTATAAACATCATCTTGTCCAAGATTAAGCAAATCTTTCAGGAAATCTTTTAATGTCATCCAATCAAAATCATCCTTAGCGCCTATATTTATAAAATAGCGCGTGCTGTCTTTTTGATCATCCTCATAATTGGTTCTTCCGCCTTCAATATTTAAATCTTTTGATTTTTTATAATAATTATTGAAACGTGTAAACTCTACTGAAAAGAATTTTTTAATAAGTTCTTCCTTACTAAATTGAGCCAACGCCTCATTTAACTTTGGAAGGTGCATATCAATTTCATGATTGATTTCGGTAGCGGCTATATTATTTGCTAAGTGAAACAACTGCATCTCACAAATCATATCCCCAGAAGGAATCTCCTTTTTCTGAAATTTCTTCTGTATTTTTTTCTCAATACTAGATATTTTCCTAACCTCACTTTTTGAAACAATTACCATCGAAATTCCGGTTTTTCCAGCCCGGCCAGTTCTACCACTTCGATGTGTATAGGTTTCTATTTCGTCCGGTAATTGGTAATTTATAACGTGCGTAATATCGTCCACATCAATTCCTCGAGCAGCAACATCGGTCGCAACCAACATTTGTATTTGACGCCTACGGAAAGAGTTCATCACCATATCACGTTGGTTCTGACTCAAATCCCCATGAATTGCAGCTGCGTTATAACCGTCTTCGATTAATTGTTCGGCAACTTTTTGAGTATCTCGTTTAGTTCTACAGAACACCACGGAAAAAATATCTGGATGCCCATCTGCCAAACGCTTTAAAGCTGAATAACGATCACGAGCGTTTACTAAATAATATTCGTGAGAAACTTGATCCGACCCCACATTCGCAGAACCTACTGTAACTTCTACAGGATTATGCATAAATTTTTTGGCAATAGTAGCTACCTCATTTGGCATGGTAGCACTAAATAGCCATGTACATTTATCATCTGGAGAATAAGAAAGGATTTCTGTGATATCTTCATAGAATCCCATGTTCAACATCTCATCCGCTTCATCGAGAACGCAATATTCAATTTTTGAAATATCAATCATTCTTCGACTAATCATATCTTTCATTCGACCAGGAGTAGCAACAATTACTTGTGCTCCTTTCTGAATTTGTTTTGCTTGATCCTGGATGCTTGCTCCACCATAGACTGCCACAACATTTAATCCCTTTTCGTACTTCCCGTATAGTTTTAGTTCATTAGTAATTTGAAGACATAGCTCTCTCGTTGGAGAAAGAATTAATCCCTGAGTTGTTCTACTCCCAATATCAATTTTCTGAAGCATTGGAAATCCAAATGCGGCAGTTTTTCCCGTTCCAGTTTGCGCTAGGGCAACCAAATCGACGTTTTTTTCTAATAAAATTGGAATGGTTTTTTCTTGAACTTCTGAAGGGTTTTCATATCCCAAATCAGTAATTGCTTGCAATAGTGTATCGTTAAGACCTAACGATTTAAATTTATTCATAAGTATTATATAAAGTTATTTGTGCATATTGGAAGTAAAGTCGACACAAATAACCCTATTACTTCTTGCAGCACGCCCTCATCCTGAGGATTTTCAAGCGGCAAAGATACTCTTTTTTAGTTAGGATTTGAATATAGAGGCTTAAAGTTGAAAGATTTATGAAAAAATTGTGAATTACACTATTACTTGTTAAACCCAAAATATCACTTTAAATTGAGTGACTTAAGCCATATCTGTGAGATATTTAATTAATTGTCGAATGGCTTTTCCTCTATGCCCAATCTCACTTTTTTGAAATTGTGTCATTTCTGCAAAAGTTTCAGTATATCCTGTCGGTTGAAAAATTGGATCGTATCCAAAACCATCTTTTCCCCTCTGCTCTTTCGTTATTTCCCCTTCACAAATGCCGATAAATAATTCCGTTTTGCCATCAAACACAAAGGAGATTGCAGCTTTAAATTGGGCAGACCTATTATCTTTATTTATAAGATTTGCAAGCAATTTCCTCATATTGGCTTGGGCGTCATTTTCAGGACCAGCATAACGAGCACTATATACACCTGGTTCATTGTTCAGAGATTGAACCTCTAAACCCGTGTCGTCTGCGAAGCAATCATAACCATAATTTTCTTTTACGTAGCGAGCTTTTAAAATTGCATTACCTTCAATGGTGTTTTCTGTTTCAGCTATATCCTCATTACAATCAATATGAGTTAAACTTAGCAATTCAATGTATTCAGGCATCATAGCCTTAACTTCTCTAAATTTATTCTGATTATGTGTAGCAAAAACTAGCTTCATTTATTACTGCTTAGAGTATAAGGCAATTCTATTTCCTTCTGTATCTCTAAAAAGTGCCATAAAGCCATGTTCTGGTGAGATCATCTTCTTTCTTTGCTGAATTTTCCCACCGGCCACTTCAATCCGATCTAATTCTATTTGAACATTCTCACTGTGAAAATACAATAAAGCACCCTGCTCACTAGGTGTATAATTTTCATTCTTAATCAAAGTTCCCATGGCACCTGCTGCTCCACCTACATGCGGAAACCAACCCATCACCACATCTCCCAAATCCTGAATCATAATTGTTAAGTCAAATACTTTTTCGTAGAACGCTTTAGCCCTATCCATATCTTTTACTGGAAGTTCGAACCAGGTTACCATATTCTCTTTCATAATAATTAATTTTTAATTAGCAATCCAATTTATAAATTGAAAAAATAATAATTATTTAAATTTACATTTTTCTTTGATTGTAAAATCGATCTATAATCTCTTCTGAACTTTTTATAGTTTTTTTTGTCCAATTCATTTCTAATTCAAGTTTCTCAGTTTCAGATAATGACCAATTAACATTCGATTGTTTCAGTTTGGTAACTATACTTTGCAAAATAATAGCTGCTGAAACCGAAATGTTCAAACTTTCGGTAAAACCGTACATTGGTATTTTCAGAAAGCCATCTGCTGCTTCTAAAACCGTTTCACTCAAGCCATCTATCTCCTTTCCGAAGAAAAACGCCGCTTTCTTCGTTACATCAAAATCATGGAGCAATGTAGCATTCTCATGAGGTGTTGTCGCTATTAACTGATACCCTTTTGAACGCAAATTATCCATACAATCATTAATCGAATTGTATCGATAAAAATCAACCCACTTCTGTGCCCCCATTGCAATTTCTTTATCTATACGCTTCCCTAATCGTTCTTCAACTACATGGAGGTCTTGAATTCCAAAAACATCGCAAGAACGCATCACCGCACTGGTATTATGCAATTGATAAACGTCTTCGGTTACTACGGTAAAATGACGTGTACGCTTTGATAAGATCTCATGAAAGAGGTTTTGTCTTCTATCGGTGAGAAAAGTTCTTAGATGTTCGAGTAAATCTAAATCCAATGGAATTAAGTATTTTTATAACGAAGATAAAAATTTTAATATGAAAATCACTGTATTAACCGGAGCCGGTATAAGTGCCGAAAGTGGCTTAAAAACTTTTCGAGACAGTGATGGGCTTTGGGAAGGTCATGATGTTATGGCCGTAGCCTCTCCTGAAGGATTCGCTCGGGATCCTAATTTAGTTCTTGATTTTTACAATCAGCGTAGACGACAATTACAGCAAGTATATCCTAACAAGGCACACCTAGCTTTAGCCCTTCTAGAATCAAATCATGAAGTAGCGATTATAACACAAAATGTGGACGATCTTCACGAACGTGCTGGAAGCACCAAGGTTTTACACTTACATGGCGAACTGTTAAAAGTACGCAGTACTTATAATGAAAATGTAATTTTAGACTGGAGAGATGACTTAAATCTTGGCGATTTTTGTGAGCAAGGCTATCAATTAAGGCCAAACATTGTTTGGTTTGGAGAAGCAGTTCCTCTAATGGAAGAAGCTGCAATAATTGTTTCAAAATCCGATGTGGTAATCATTGTTGGAACCTCAATGCAGGTATATCCAGCGGCAGGACTCATACAATATGCATCTAACAATGCAAAAATTTATTTTGTGGATCCCAAGCCATCGATTCGTTCTTCGGAAAGAATTACCGTTTTTGCAGAAAATGCCTCAACTGGCACTCCTAAAGTAATTGAATTAATAAATAGGATAAATTAGAATGGCCTCGGAATTATTAGCTGAAATATTGGAAAAAGTTAATGCAAGGAAGCTAGTGCGCTTGGAAGCCGCTATTTGGGTGCTTAATCACCCTAAATCCATGCCCGAACTTTTATATCATTGCTTTAAAATAAATGATGAGAAATCTTATAAAGCGAGCTGGGTCCTAGAAATCGTATGCCTTGAAAAACTTGAGCTTTTATATCCTTATTTGGATGTATTTTTTGAAAACTTACATAAAGTGGATAAAGATCAAACACTTCGTCCTATGGCAAAAATTTGTGAAATGCTCTCTGTGGCTTATTACATACTTGAAGACCCAAAACTTCTGGCAATTTTAAATGCTGCTCATAAGGAAACAATGACAAGCTGCTGCTTTGATTGGATTATAACCCCTCAAAAAGTGGCATGTGAAGTTTTTGCCATGAGCTCCCTTTATTTTTTAGGGACAGAGATACAATGGATTCACACCGATTTGAAGACAATTATAGAATCAAAAATATATGAACGCAGTCCTGCCTATAAAGCGCGCGGAAGACATGTACTAAAACGAATTGAAAAATTCAGATATAATTACTGAATAGCTCTCACCGAATACTCCCAACAAATTCTTATCTTTGCATCTTCAATTTTAGTCCATGAATACAAACGCTTTACAAGCAATTTCACCTATCGACGGAAGGTACACTTCTAAAACAGCATCCCTGATTCCTTTCTTTTCGGAAGAAGCCTTAATACGCTATAGAGTACAAGTTGAAGTTGAGTATTTTATTTCGTTAGTGGAACTTAAGTTACCTCAACTTATTGATTTTGATATCGAATTATTCACTGAACTCAGAGAATTATATCAAAATTTCACAATTACCGAAGCTCAACATATTAAAGATATCGAACAGATAACCAATCACGATGTAAAGGCGGTAGAATACTTTATTAAAGAAAAATTTGACGGTCTTAACCTTCAAAAATATAAGGAATTCATCCATTTTGGACTTACATCACAGGACATTAATAACACGGCTATTCCATTATCACTGAAAGATGCAGTTAATGATGTTTATGTTCCACTTTTATTCGATGTTAAAGATAAGTTGAAAGAATTATCTTTGGAATGGGCAAATATTCCAATGTTGGCGCGTACCCACGGGCAGCCAGCCTCCCCAACTCGTTTAGGAAAAGAGATTGAAGTATTTGTTGTACGAATTGAAGAACAGTTTGAATTATTAAATGATGTAAAAAGTGCTGCTAAATTTGGAGGAGCCACAGGTAACTTTAATGCGCACAAGGTGGCTTATCCAGAAATTGATTGGAAAGGCTTTGCTTCAAAGTTCGTTCAGGAAAAATTGGGACTGCACTATTCGTTCCCAACTACACAAATTGAACATTACGATCATATGGCAGCATTGTTCGATACGCTGAAGCGAATAAATACTATTATACTTGATTTAAACCGAGACATCTGGACCTATGTATCGATGGACTATTTCAAACAAAAAATTAGAGAGGGCGAAGTTGGTTCAAGTGCCATGCCACATAAAGTAAATCCGATTGATTTTGAAAATAGCGAAGGGAATTTAGGAATTGCAAACGCCTTGTTTGAACACCTTTCGGCTAAGCTTCCATTAAGCAGATTACAACGAGATCTTACGGATAGCACTGTGTTGCGAAATATTGGAGTGCCTATGGGACATACCTTAATTGCCTTCCATTCAACCTTAAAAGGTTTAAATAAATTATTGCTGAATGAATCTAAAATTGAGCAAGATCTTGAAAATAACTGGGCAGTTGTAGCCGAGGCAATTCAGACTATATTAAGACGTGAAGGATATCCAAATGCATACGAAACGTTAAAAGGTCTAACCAGAACAAATGAAAAAATTAATCAAAAATCTATCTCAAATTTTATTAAAACCTTAGCCGTTTCAGAAGCTGTAAAAATCGAAATGGGCGCTATTACACCGGCTAATTATACAGGAATATAGATCGAAAAAATAATCTAAAAATAATACCTATCTAAAAACAAAAAGCCCCCAAATTGGGAGCTTTTTGTTTTTAGATAATTCCATATTAGGTTTTCATTAGATCCCCTAAACTTGAGAACTTAGAAAGATCAATATCCCCTTTATTAATTGAATTCATTAATTTAATCATTTGATCTGGTCGCATATCTTCACCTAATAAGCGAAAAATAGCAAATCCTCTTTCATTATCACTTGCAAAAACAATAACCTCATCAATTGCATCCTCTTCTCCCAAATATTTGAGTGTAGCACCTCTATTGTTTGAACCAAATTTTACAAGTGTTTTGTATTTATCTTGATTAATAATTACCGCCAATTTTTCTTTTTCAACTTCATAATTTGCAGTATCTCCATTTTGAATTTTATAAGCGACTACGTTTATTTTTTTAACTGTGCCTAATATTTTCTGATCTTCTTCTGAAAGTTCACTATTTTCAGTTTGCAGTAAACTAGTTGCGACGTCTATTTTTAAAAAATTGTCATCATCCTGTTTATCCACAAGATACTGCTGTAAGGATTTCTCATTACCACAACTCATTAAAGTCAGTACTGCTAAACCAAAGGGAATAATATATCTTACTAGCATCATAGTTATATTTTTTTCTTGTTCTTATCAATATTTTTCAACTCTTCACTTCCAGGTACATTAAGTTCTTGAGTAAGCTTAGATATTTGCTTAAGGTCTATGTTTCCTGTAATACTCATAATGACAGTCATTTTTTTGCCATCAACATCTCCATTCATATGCATTAACAACTCACTTACAAAATTTTCATTTTTTCCTTCTTTGGAATAAAATTTTATATTTTTTCCTTCGTCCTTTACACGCATTAGCTCTCCTAAACCTTTAGAACTCGCAACATACTTTGCAACCGCCGCATCCATTCTTGTAGCCACCTCTTGATTATCTGTTGTGAAAACTTTTATATTATCAAGGTTATCAACCATGGAGAGATATTCCTTTGCTTCTGGATCACTTGAATCCAAATCCATTTTGCTCAATAGTTTGAACATATTCTTTGTTACGACGACAGAGGTAACATCTTTTTCATTCTCAAAAGAATCAAAGGCGTTTTGAGCCGATGCTAACCAAGGTGCAATTATTAATGTTATTAAAATTGATACTTTTTTCATTTCGCTTATTTTTAATTAGGGTTATTTTAAAATTCTATTTTTAGTTTCGGTAAATTGATTTACAAGTGCCAAATGTGAAGCACCTTTATTTAAATTTTCAGAAAGAAGGAGCATCGCTTTTTTACTTTCATTGAATGCCATTAATGCTTGTTTTTCTTCAGCACTAATTGATGATTCTGAAAACATATATCCGGCAACAGAAATTGCTATTACAACAGAAGCCGCTACGGCGTACAACCAGTTTCTATTAGCACCTATATTTGTTACTATGATTTCTTTTTGAGATACTTCACTCTTAGCAGCCTTTAATCCTATAAATAAAGGCTGATACTTTTGCAGATGTGGTTCTACATTCATCCCAGTAAAATAGGTTCGAAGTGCAGCCTCCTCTGAAAGAGTAGTATTCCCCTCAAAATAAGTATTCAGCAGTTTTTCTATTCTAACTGATTCCATAATTGTACTTTTTTATTAGTTGATCTCTAACTGTTTTACGTGCTCTCGACAATGCAACTCTTATTGCAGTTTCATTACTATCGAGAATTTTGGCAATTTCAGCAAACTCTAATTCTTCAACATCTCTTAATTGTAAAATAATCTTTTGCTGTTCGGGCAAGGATTCCATAATTCTAAAAACTAATTCGACTCCATCATTTGCTTCCAACTGTCTTTCAAGATTTTCAGAATTCTGAAAATTACTATGAACAATTTTTAAATTTGATGCCTGTTTCGATTTTAATCGATCTAGACAATAATTTTTAATCATTGTTATCGCGAAGGCTTCAGGGTTTTTATAGTTTTTAATACTTTCCTTTCCTTTCCATAATTTCAAATACACTTCTTGAACTGCATCTTCGGCTTCATCGCTGGAAACAAGAATTCTTTTGGCTAGCCTAAATAGTTTATCCTTAAAAGGAAGTACTATATCTATGAACTCGTTTTGCTTCATTGATTCTTGGTTAGTGAATAGGTCTTTTATGCTGTTCTTTCATTATGACGAACGACCTTAATCTTTGTTACATAATATTTTCATCCTGTTTTCATAAATCAAACTATTACTATAAATAAACTCAATTATTCTTTAAAACATATTTCTTTAAGAACAATAATGTCCTTAATTTAGGAGTTTCCAAGTGATAAGAATTAAAAAGACATCAATGAAAAAGAAATTAATCCTTTTCCTCCTTTTAACATCGGTATTATTCACTTCATGTTTTAAAGATAAAGACGACACCGATCAGGTGGCTTCAGTTTTAGAAATTAATGATTTCATTTATAGAGGACTCAATTTCTTTTATCTTTATAAAGAAGATACCCCAGAATTGGCAAATAATGCTTTCTCAACTGAAGATGAAAAAATTGCATTTATTAATAGTTATAGCTCGCCTGAAGCATTTTTTGAATATTTAAGATCTCCACAAGATAGATTTAGTCTTTTAGTTGACAACTATATAGAACTTGAAGATGCTCTCAACGGTATTTCCCTAAACAATGGAATGGATTTTGGATTGGTATTGTACCCGGACGGAAGTGGAAATGTCTTTGGTTATGTACGTTTAGTACTGCCAGGTACAAGTGCTCAAACTGAAGGGTTGGTGCGAGGTAATATTTTCAATACTATAGATGGACAACAAATTACAGAAAATAACTTTAGTGAACTTTTAGCTCCTAATGATTATACCATTGGCCTAGCAACATTTGATGGCACCACTGTAACACCCAATAACGAATCTGTCCAACTCACAAAAGCACAGTATTCTGAAAACCCTATTTTCATTGCGAGAACATTAAATGTGAGTAATCAAAATATTGGATATCTAATGTATAATGCGTTTACCTCCGAATTTGACTCACAATTAAATGCTGCTTTTGCTCAATTTCAGGCCGACGGCATAACGGATTTAATATTAGATTTACGTTATAACGGTGGTGGATCTGTTAGGACAGCGACTTATCTGGCTAGTATGATTACTGGGCAGTATACAGATCAGATATTTTATAGTGAACAATGGAATGATGATCGTCAAAGTGAATATGCAGAAAACGGGCAATTTGTAAATAGTTTCATAAGTGGTGGTGAAGGAATTAACAGTCTAAATTTAAATAAAGTATACGTTATTACAACCAAAAGAACTGCTTCAGCAAGTGAGCTAGTTATCAATGGATTAGACCCATATATAACAGTAAAACAAGTAGGAGGTACTACTACTGGAAAGTTTCAAGCTTCTTTTCTCTTATATGATGCACCAGCTCCAAATTTTAGTAGAAGCCAGGCCAATGAGGGTCATACATACGCAATGTTACCATTAGTATTTAAAACGGCAAACGCGAGTGGCTTTACAGATTTTGTAGACGGGTTAGTACCTGAAATACCACTATCAGAAGATTACAGCAATTTAGGAATTTTAGGAGATATTGATGAGCCGTTATTGGCAGCTGCACTAAATGACATTTTACCATCACCTAATCCCTTAAGAACTAATTTCACTCCCCTAAAGGAAATTTCTGAAGCAAGAGCCGGTTCACCCTTGTACCAAGTTATGCTTATAAATCGATAAATATAAATCTTAGAATTCCATTGTAAACCCTACCCGTATGTTACGTCCACGTGTTTCATATCGATATAGTTCTTCAAACTCTTGATTAAAAATATTACTTAAAATTGCAAATAACTTTAGACTCTTTGTGAGTTTATGGGAGGCACTAAAGTCTAATATTCCATAACTGTTTAGAGTAATCATTTCGGCTTCAAAAGTAGCGAGGTTAAAGAAAGAATCTTCCCTCTCGCTGTTGAATTGATAGATTAACCCGAAATTTGTTTTCGAACTCATTTGATAACCAAAATTAGCATTTACTTTATGTTCAGGGATACGTTGTGAAAAACGTTCATCGGCTTGAGTATTTGTATAATTTGCTGATATACTTATCTTATTCACGAAATTTTTATAAACCTCTATCTCTACTCCGCTCGAATTAAAGGTATTATCAATATTTTGATATTGATAAATATAGAGTTCCGTATCTACATTGACGAAATCTACATAATTGGTCTCCATTCGATTAAAATACGCCGCACTAACACGTAAACTATTATCCATAAAGAACTCAATTCCTCCTTCAAAAGTCGAATTCTCTTCAGGAAGTAAATTCTCCTTACCATAAAGTGGATCATACAATTGAAACAAGGACGGAGTAATATAGGCGGTACTATAAGATGCGAATAGCTTTAAATTTCTATTACCCATCTTAAAATTAAATGAAGGGTTCAAGTTATACACCAAATGACTCCCGTAATTACTATGATTATTTAATCGTATTCCGGCGTTCGTATTCAAGCCAAAATCTGAGATATAAGTTATATTCAGATAAGGATCAATAATGTCGAAATTAGCAATATCATCTATTACATCTTGGCTTAATTCAGAGCCCTCATATGGTATTGAAAATGAATTAAAACTGCTTCCGTTATAACTTAAACCAACTAGCCCCGTAATCTGCTTTGTGAAATTGTAGGCTACATAGTTATCAATACTATAAGATCTTGCATCATATTTTGAAAGAAATGAAGAAATCGATTCCCTTTTCAGCCAGCTATAATTGTCATTAAATACATAAAAACCTTTATTAAATTTCCATTCAAGATGCCCTCCAGTCCTCAGTTGTTCGGAGATATTTTGATTTTCAGCATCGGTATAGTCAAAATTATCGAATCCAGCTTTGTATTTATCCATACTAAAAAACTGACTAAAGGAAATATGGTCATTAAGATTAATTCCAAAGTTAAATTTTCCATTAAATCGATTATAAATATCCGCCAAATACGATTCGCCATCGGGTGCTGCTATTGCTGAAAGGCCCTCAAAATATCGATTTCCAAAACTTAAATGATAAAAAAACTTATTAAGAGTTCCGTTCACAGCTGCATAATTTGTGAATTCCTCTAGCTTATAATTTTCATCCTGTGCAGCACGATTTGTACCTAAAGTGGAAGTGAATTGCGCTGAAATAGGTTTTTCAGAAGATTTTTTGGTGGTAATACTTATCACGGCTGTCGCAGCTCCTGATCCATACAATACGCTCGACGCACCTTTAATTATCTCTATCTCTTCAATAGTATTTATATCTATTAATCGAAGGTCATAATCATTAGCTATACTCGAAGGGTCATTCAATTGAACACCATCAACCATAATGACAACTTGCCTATTTCTTCCACCTCGTACAAAATAGCCAAGATTCTGACCTTCATTACTATGGCTACCATTAATTTCTATTCCAGAAACCTCGTTAACAATTTCGGCAACTGATTTTCCTTGACTTCGATTAAAAGTTTCAGAAGTTATTTTCACTACCATCTTACCACTATTCTTGCGGGGTATTTTCATCTTAGTATCTATAAATACCGAATCTAATTGCTCTAAATGCTGAGCCTGAAGTGTAGATAAAAAACAATTTATTAAAATAAAAAACACTAAAAGAAAATTCTGTCTCATATGATATTTATAGACAGGAATAAGAAGATTTCAAAAATGCCGCAAATAAATTTAGACTGCTCTAATAGCAAATTATAATCCCAACCCTTATCCCGAAAGTTTGACAATATGAATAATGGCAGGTCTCCTGGCTCGTCTATTGTGCTACCTTCCCGCTTTTACACAGTGGTTTGAAGAAATACACTATCCCGATTAATCGAGACGACTTACAGTTGCGGGAACAGCTTCGGTTTTAAACCGAATTCCCTTTTAAGGAAAATCTTTAAAATTTTCCACCAAAATTCTTATCAAAAATAAGCTATTTAATTTTTAGTAAAGCCAGAAATAAAACTATTATTTTTGAGCATGTCAAAACAGTACCTTTTTATAAGTTTACTATTCTTACTATTTTCTTGTAAGGAAATAAACAAGCCACAGGAGCATATGTCTGATCACAAACAATCTGTTGATATAAAGTATGCTAAAGGCTTTGATATCAATAACTTTGACGGATATAAAATAATCACTTTAAAAAACCCATGGCCAGAGGCCAGTGAAGTTTTTACATATGTTTTAATTGAAAAAAATGGGATACTACCAAAAGATTTAAAATATGACGCAATCGTAGAAATTCCTATTTCAACGATTGTTGTTACATCGACAACTCACATTCCATCTCTTGAAATGTTGGGAGTTTCTGAGGCACTTATTGGATTTCCAAATACTGAATATATTTCTTCGAAAATCACTAGAAAACGTGTTGATTCGGGTGAGATCACCGAACTGGGAAAAAATGAAGATATTAATACAGAAGTCCTTATCGATCTTTCCCCAGATTTAGTCGTTGGTTTTGCTGTAGATGGTGGCAGCACAGCATTTAAAACTATTCAGAAGACTGGAATTCCTGTTGTTTATGATGCGGATTGGACAGAAGCTTCACCCTTAGGAAAAGCCGAATGGATTAAGTTCTTTGGAGTCTTTTTTAATAAGGAAAAAGTTGCCGATAGCATTTTTAACCATATAGAGTCACAATATATTTCTGCAAAAAACATAGCGCTCAAGGCGAAAAATAGGCCAACAGTATTAAGTGGTGCCATGTATAGAGATATTTGGTATATGCCTCAAGGGAACAGCTGGGCCGCTCAATTTATTGATGATGCAAATGGCTATTATTTATGGGAAGAAAGCGATGGAACCGGTAGTTTAGCATTGAACTTAGAATCTGTATTAGAAAAAGGACAATTGGCTAACATATGGATTGGTCCTGGACAATTTACTAGTTTACAACAAATGAAAGATACACATAATGTATACACAAAATTTGAAGCTTATAATACTGGTTCAGTCTATAGCTTTACTAATAAAAAGGGGGAGACAGGTGGTGTTTTATATTATGAGTTGGCCCCTAATAGACCAGATATCGTATTAAAGGATATAATAAAAATCCTCCACCCCGAATTATTAACCGATCACGAACTTTTCTTTTTCTCAAAACTCGAATAATGCTAACTGAACAAACATATCGAGGGTATTTTTTATTGCTATTGATTTTATTAATCACTGTTTTTTTAATGAACTTAAGCCTAGGCTCTGTGGCCATTCCATTTAATGAAGTTGTATCTGGATTAATTGGTCATGGCAGTTCCAAAGAAACATGGCAATATATATTACTTGATTACCGCTTACCAAAAGCCATCACAGCTATTATAGCTGGTGGTGGTCTAGCGGTTTCTGGTTTATTAATGCAAACTTTATTTAGAAATCCCTTAGCAGGTCCCTTTGTATTAGGCCTTAGCAGTGGTGCAAGTTTAGGAGTAGCTCTTCTTATTTTGGGCGGCAGTTTATTAGGTGGGCTAATGGGAGGACTATTAGTAAGTGAATGGAGTCTCGTGATTGCATCGGCTATGGGAAGCTTCTTAGTATTACTGGCAGTATTGGCAATAACTTTCAAGATAAAAGACACCATGACAATATTAATAATTGGACTTATGTTCGGAAGTGTTACTGCTGCAGCGGTTGGAGTGTTGTCTTATTTCAGTAATGCGGAACAATTACAACAATATATCTTTTGGTCCTTCGGAAGTTTAGGAAATCAATCTTGGAGTGGTTTGCTAATATTAAGTATTTGTGGAATAGCCGGGTTGCTTCTAGCTTTTATGAGTAGTAAGTCTTTAAACTCATTACTTCTTGGGGAAAATTACGCCAAAAGCATGGGGTTACGTATTAAAAAAACCACGTTCATAATTATCTTGGCAACCAGCATTTTAGCGGGAAGTGTAACTGCTTTTACAGGTCCAATTGCCTTTATAGGTTTGGCAGTCCCTCATCTGACTAGGCAGTTTTTTACGACTTCAAATCACTTTATTCTTCTTCCCGCTGTTTTTATTTGTGGAAGTATATTAATGTTGATTTGTGACACAGTAGCTCAGCTGCCATTTAGTGATTATACGCTTCCTATTAACGCTATTACCTCTTTGATTGGCGCACCAGTTGTAATTTGGTTATTGGTTAGAAAAAAGAAATTATTATTTTAATGACTACGGAAGAGAAAAATATAATACTCAAAGCAAATGATTTAAGTATTGGATATTTCAATAAAAAAAAACCAATACTTATTTCGCAAAACATTCACTTCTCTCTCGCGGAAGGTGAATTAGTCTCTGTGGTGGGTGCAAATGGAATTGGTAAATCTACTTTACTGCGGACCCTTGTTGGATTGCAAACTCAATTAAATGGTAGCATTGAATTGAACAGGAGAAGTTTGAAAGAATATACAATAATTCAACTGGCCAGCGAACTAAGTTTAGTCCTAACGGAAACACCTGCTTCTCAAAACTTAAGTGTTTTAGAGCTTATCTCTCTAGGAAGACAGCCTCACACTAATTGGATGGGACAACTTTCCGAAGTTGACAAGAAAGCAATTCAATACGCTTTAGAAGCGACCAACACAGAAAGTCTTGCAAAAAGAAAATGTTTTGAATTAAGTGACGGCCAATTACAGTTAGTCTACATTGCCAGAGCCTTAGCACAAGATACACCACTTATTATTTTAGATGAACCCACAACGCATTTAGACATATATCACAGGGCATATATATTGAAATTGTTAAAAGATTTGGCGAAAGAGACGAATAAGACAATACTTTTCTCAACTCATGAAATCGATTTGGCAATTCAATTAAGTGATAAAATGATAGTTATGGCTCCGAGCAAAACCTACTTTGATGAGCCATGTAATTTGATTAATCATGGGAGATTTGATGAACTTTTCCCTAAGGAAACTATTAGTTTTGATGCCAAAATTGGACGATTTATAGTCAAATCTTGAATTCTGGTTAGAGAAAAAGTCAAATTAAGCTTGATGAAAAATATTAACCAAGAGTTGAACCAATTAGTCAAACTACTTTCAGCATTTTGTTCTTATATTTACATATCAATTTATTTAAAGATAATTTATTAAATAACCCTCTCTACTATTGTTGTTGCACTAATGAACGAAACCTTTCTCATTCTGTTAGTATCTTGTATCTGTTTAGCCGTTGGCACCTTTGCTGGAAGCCTTTTTACACGCTTAAAAAATAAATCTGAAACGGGTAAGTTAGAAGCACAACTTGAACAATCATTACAGCAAGAAGCAAGGCTAATTGAACAAAGTGAAAACATTTCTTCAGAAAGGGAAGCTATACGCAGTCAAAAAGATTATTTAAATCTAGAGCTCACTAAGAGAAATTCTGAATTTGACAATCTCCAGCAAAAACTTAAAGACCAAAAAGAAGATATTGAAAAATTACAAGAGAAGTTTACTAAAGACTTTGAAATATTGGCCAATAATATTCTCGAAAATAAATCTAAAAAATTTACCGAGTCAAATAAGGAAAATATCGATAGCATTTTAAAACCCCTTCAGATAAAAATTGAAAGTTTCGAAAGAAAAGTAGAAGATAGTCACAAAGAAAGTATTGCTCGACACGCTACGCTTCACCAACAAATAATTGGTTTAACGACACTTAACGAGCAAATGACTAAGGAAGCTACCAACCTTACAAAAGCGTTAAAAGGAGACAGTAAAACACAAGGAAATTGGGGAGAATTAGTATTGGAACGCGTATTAGAGAAAAGTGGCTTAGAAAAGGATCGAGAATATACGGTTCAAAGTAGTTTTATGAATGAAGGGGGAAGACGAATACTACCTGATGTTGTGGTGAATTTACCTGATAATAAAAAAATGATCATCGATTCAAAAGTATCTCTTGTTGCTTATGAACGTTTTGTAAATGAAGATGATAAAAATGAACAAGCTAAATACCTAAAGGAACATATTGCTTCTTTAAAAAAACATATTGATCAGCTTAGTGAAAAGAAATATCAAGATATCTATGAGATTGAAAGTCCAGATTTCGTTTTGCTTTTTATCCCTATTGAGCCCGCCTTCGCAGTAGCGATAAACCAGGATAACGGGTTATATAACTGGGCATTTGAGAAAAATATTGTAATTGTAACTCCTACTACTCTTTTGGCGACTTTACGCACCATCGACAGTATGTGGAATAATGAAAAGCAACAAAAGAATGCAATAGAAATTGCAACCCAAGCAGGAAGATTGTATGATCAGTTCGTGAATTTAACCGAAGATTTGCTTAAAGTCGGAAACCAGTTAAATACGGTTAAGGGGTCGTACGATAGTACGATGATAAAACTAACCGGAAAAGGAAATCTAATTTCGCGTATAGAAAATCTTAAAAAACTTGGATCAAAAGCGAGTAAGCAACTCAATGAAAGCTTATTAAAAAAGACTGAAGAGAATGAAGACCCGGATTTAATTGAAAATTAATTATGAAAAAAATACTATATATTTTTCTGGGAAGCCTTTTATTATTGTTTCTACTCTATTTTACTTTCCTATATTTTGTGCCCTATAGTGAAGGTACTCGCGCGGGAGAGTTGATTAAAATTAGCCACAAGGGGTTTATTGTTAAAACGTATGAAGGAGAGATTAGCCAAGGAATTAGTGGTGCACAAATTTTTGCTTTTTCAGTTCTTGATAAAGACAAAGAAGTTATTGAAAAATTAAAAGAATACCAAGGTAGATATGTAAAGCTAACGTATATAGAACGCTATAAAACCTTTTTCTTTTGGGGTGACACCAAGTACTTCATCACTGCAGTTGAAGAAGAAAATTCACCACATTTCAATAGAAAATAAAATGCCCATCATTCATAGAAACATAGAGGAGTCGCAGGTTACAATTTCTGAGTTGATGTTGCCTTCAAACACCAATTTTAGTGGTAAAATTCACGGCGGCTACATACTTTCTTTAATGGATCAAATTGCTTTTGCCTGTGCCTCTAAACACAGTAGAAATTATTGTGTAACAGCTTCTGTAGATAAAGTAGATTTTCTGAACCCAATTGAAGTAGGAGAATTGGTTACGATGAAAGCATCCGTTAACTTTGTCGGCAAAACATCTATGATTATTGGAATTAGAGTAGAATCTGAAAACATTTTAACTGGAAAAATCAAGCATTGTAATTCATCTTATTTTACAATGGTAGCGAAAAATGAAAATGGTTTAAGTGTTGAAGTTCCCGGTTTAATTCTTAATTCTGAAGATAAAATTAGACGTTTTATAAAAAGTGCTTACGGTCGGCGTACTAATCAAAATAGAAAAATAAATTTTATGGATATCAATTTTGAAGTGAGCACCTATTTGGAGGAATTAAAAGACTATAATGTAATAATATCATTATAAGCAAATATGTAATCTTCTCTATTTATTAAAATACTCTGTTTAAATTAAATCCAAAAAAGAAATCTCCGTCTGCCCAATCACCTTGACCTTGAACGATGAACCCTTCCTCAAACATCGGCTGTGCATTGGTAAAATGTAATTGAAAAACATGCCCTCCGGTTTCGATATCTAGTCCAATTGATAAAGGATTATTGAAATTTGAATACGGATTTCTATTCAAATGAATTCCATAATCCAAATTCAAACTCAAGCGTTTTGACAATTTATATCTACCACCTAAACCAACAGCTAATTGATCATTTTCTTCATCATGATTTATTGTTGTTCCGTCATCAAGCACCTCTCTACTTCTGGTGGCAAGGTTTTCGTGAATATACGTTGGTGAAATTAATAACGAAAATGATTCACTTACCTTTCTAGAAACAATGAGTTGAGTAGTATATGTTAGTTTATCATTAAAATCGGATTTAGGATATAAATCTTTATCTATTGATGTATTTGCCGTGATTAAATTATAGACAACCAATGTGACTGGGAAACCATCTTTTTCTTGATACTTAAGTCTGTACTTAGCATGTAATCCATATTTTTTAGAGAAAGAACTGCGTGCCGCCCCTAGGTTTAGCCAATCATTAATCCCATAAATAAATTTCAACATTGTAACGGCATTATCCAAGCCGAAAAAGTCGTCAAAACCATATTTTACGGAACCAAAACGATGGGCTACAACAAAATAGAAATCGCCCTTACTTGCCAATTTTGTAGACTCAAAGTTTACAACTTTAAGTGCTTTAAAGGCAGAAGTAACCCTCATATCCTCTTGAACGTCACCCGCTAGATCACCTAATAAATCATCCTGAGCAAAAAGACACGACGGTATAAAGAGTAATAATAGTATGATTTTCTTCATCTAAAAATTATTTAATTAAGCTGCATTGATCAAGTTTAACAATCTCAAACAGATCGTCATATCCTATACATCTTCCTTTAATTTTTATAGCGTCACTAATTTTTAATCCGGACGTGTTATCCATACTACAATAAACACTGCCATCTATTGTTACTGCTCCCTCTTCAATAAGAGTGACAACACCTGTAACTGTAATCGTTGAATTTAATATATCAGAAGCATCATCGTTCTTAAATCTTTCCAATAAATAGGGCCCTGTAATCTCCACTTGAGATACTTCTGTTTCAATATTTCGATGATCTTGGTACATGTAATTATAGATCAAATAACCTCCTATAATGATAAAAAATGCGACTAATAAAAGTAATCTCTTCTTATTCATGACTATTCTATTTAGTTGTTGTTAAAGTAAAAATTGATGTGACATTTATCTCTTCGGCTATCTTACTGCTCACTACTTTGGGAATACTAATTTTAAACTCTTCAGGTTTTAATACGAAGTGAAGTTTCACAATAATATTATTATTAACAAGGGATATCATGGCAGGTACATCAATTGATTTATCTTCTCCATGCACATTTAAAACACCGGCTATTTTATATTCTTTTTCACTCCCAGATAATTCTGAAAAAGAAAAATCTTTAATCTTTCCTTTGAAGGTGGCTTTAGGATAAGTTGAAGATTCCATATAATTTTCATTAAAGTGTTCTTCCATCAAAGCAACTTTGAACCGAAATCCTTTCATAAGGGCTAGCGCTGCGAAATCTCCTGTTTCTGAAACCAAAACAGCACTTACATTATCATTTTTTGCTTTCACCTCTTCAAACGAAGGGACCGAAGCTTCAAAAACAATTTCCCCGGTTTTTGTCGTATATTTTCCTTGAGCGAATAACATACTCGTTCCACATAAAAAAGTAACTAAAACTGCAATTCTTATTTTCATAATATTCATTTTTTAATTTTCTAAAAGTCCGTCTTCATTCCATTGAAATACTAAATCAATATTTTGCTGAGGTAATCTTTGTCCTCCGTTCGGCATCATACCTGCTGCGCCTTGATCTCTACTAATTCTATCTAACAGCCCTCTATTAAGTACTGCTGATTGAACGTCTGTGTATGATGTTAAGCTCATTGGTGCTCCATTTTGAGGCGGACTACTATGGCAGGCGATGCAATTTTGCTGAAAGATGAAACTTACATCTTGAAAAGTTACCAACACAGTAGGGTCGATTTCTTGAGGCACTTCAAGATCATCATACGTGTTTGAGGTGCAGCTTCCCAGTGCTAGGAAGGCTAAAGAAAAAATATAGAATAAAATTTTCATATATTGATACTATAACTATTTTTTTTGCAATTTAATCATTAGATGATACAAAAGGCCAGTTTTGGTTTATTTTCTAATCATGTAATTAACAGCTTTAATAAAATAAACCCTTCCTTCTAACAAAAAAAAATCTATTAAGATTAAAATAAATATTAATCATTATATTATCAAATTGGCATTCATTAAGCTTGAAAGTTTAATTTCATAAAGCAATTTAATTTAGTGAATAAATTTAAACAAAATTTTATTAAATAAAATTATATAGCAATGTAGGGTTTACTTACTTTAGACGGTTTATATTTTACCCTAAAGAAAAATTAATTATGTCTAATTATTTAGTGCTATAATTAGATGTGAAAAATGCACTACAAATAAAAGATTTGAATTTTGACGACGCTAAAAGCTATTATATATTTTTCAATGTTTGATTATCCTTTAACTAGGGATGAAATTTTCAGGTATTCAAAATGCAAAACGTTAAATGAAGTTGATGTTGAAATTAATATCTTATTAAACAAAAAGATAATATTTTATATTAATGGCTTCTACTTAAAATCGAACGCGCCTGAACAGGTTGAAAAACGATTATTAGGCAACGAAATGGCAAAAAAAATTATGCCCAAAGCAGTTAGAGTATCCAAATTTATTGGCAAGTTTCCATATGTAGAAAGTGTATGTTTATCAGGAGCTTTATCTAAAGGATATTTTGATAATGATGGTGACATTGACTTTTTTATAATTACGAAGCCAAATCATTTGTGGATTGCTAGAACATTACTAATATTATATAAGAAAGTATTTTTACTAAATTCTAAGAAATATTTTTGTGTAAATTATTTCATAAGTAGTGATCAATTATTAATTTCCGAACAAAATAGGTTTACTGCAACCGAAATCATTACGATTATTCCTATTTGCGGCAGGGAAGTTTTTGAATCTTTTGTTCACGCAAATGGTTGGATTGATAGGTTCTTTCCAAATTCCACAACTCACGATCAACATAATTTAACGGATATTAAAAAACCGCCGTTAACCAAATTTATTGAGAATCTTTGTGATTCTTCTTTTGGATTAAGAGTGGATAATTTTTTAAGAAAGCTCACCTTAAAAAAATGGAATTTAAAGTTTAAACACTTAAAGAAGGATGATTTTGATATTGCTCTTAAATCAACAAAAAGTGCATCCAAGCATCATCCTCAAAATTTTCAAAAAGTAGTTATCAATACACTTAATACAGAATATCTTAAAATTGTTGAGCAGTATAATTTAGAATTAATCCAAGAAGATGCTTGATATCCTATTCGCTAATTCATATTACTACAAATTCGATCAAAAGCAATGGAATAACCAGACGCCCTATCCTCCATTAGGAACAATTTATGCTGCCTCTTATCTGAGGGAAAATGGATATAAAGTAGATCTTTTTGACACCTGCCTTTTGGAGAATCCGAGTGAAATTGAATCGATGATAATAGAAAAGAAACCAAAGTATTTCGTGCTTTTTGACGACGGTTTTAATTATCTCACCAAAATGTGCTTGACCAAAATGCGGGATGCTGCATTTGAAAAAATAAAAATTGCTAAAAAATTAAATTGCACTATAATAGTGAACAGTTCTGATTCTACAGATCATTACAAGGATTATCTCAATGTTGGTGCTGATTATGTAATTCTAGGTGAAGGAGAAATTACTTTAAAAGAATTGATTAACACAATTGAGAATAAAGGCGACATAACACAAATTCAAGGTCATGTCTACGAAATGAATGGACAATACATAAAAAGTCCAAATAGAAATGTTTTGAACAACTTAGACCTTCTCCCATTACCAGCTTGGGATCTTGTGAATATTGAATCTTATAAAGATATCTGGCAAAAAGGAGGTAATAAGTTTACTCTAAATATTGCTACCACTCGAGGTTGCCCATTTAAATGCAATTGGTGCGCTAAACCTATTTATGGCAACAGATACAATTCTCACTCACCACAATACATTACAGCGCAAATAGCCCATTTAAAAAAAACTTTCAAGGTTGAAAATTTTTGGATGTGCGACGATATTTTTGGACTAAAACCAAATTGGGTCCAAGAGTTTAATCGTGAATTGGACAAAGAAAACCTTAAGATATCATATCTCATACAGAGTCGGGTTGATCTACTCTTAAAAGAGGACACTATTGATGCCCTTGCAAAAAGTGGACTTAAAGAAGTCTGGGTTGGTGCAGAAAGTGGCTCACAAAAAATATTGGACGCCATGGATAAAGGCACCCAGGTTTCACAAATCTATGAAGCAACTCGTTTACTAAAAGCAAAAGGAATAAAAGTTGCCTTCTTTATTCAATTTGGATATATTGGTGAAACGAAAGAAGACATTGCTAAAACGGTGCTGATGATTAAAGAATTATTACCCGATAATCTTGGCATTTCTGTTTCATACCCTTTACCAGGAACTCTTTTTTATGATAAAGTAAAAGATGATTTAAAGTTAAAGGCAAATTGGACGGACTCCGATGATTTAGCAATGATGTTTCAAGGTACATTTAATTCTAAATACTACAAAAAATTACATCGCTATGTTCATAAGGAGTACAGAAAGAGCCAAGCGATCGCGAATTTCAAAAACTTCTTCAAGAATCCATTTTCGCTATCAGACTATAGATTACGAGCAATGGCTTCATATTTTTATTACCTTCCAAGTTCTTTATTAGATAAATTTATTCTGAAAATAATGCAACATAGACATGGGTAATGATTTTGATGTTGCAGCCAATAATTATGATGCGAATTTCACTTATTCTGAAATAGGTAAGGCTCAAAGAAATAGGGTTTATCATTTTCTTTCCGCAGAAATACTAAACACAAATCCTCTCCATATTTTAGAGGTAAATTGTGGCACCGGTGAAGATGCGCTATTTTTTGCTAAAAACGGTCATAACGTAATTGCAACAGATATTTCTCAAAACATGATTAATTTGGCAAAAAAAAAGGACGTCACAACATCTGTTCGTTTTTTTCAGCAAGATATCAATACAATGACAAACCAACCATTTTCAGAAAAGTTTGATTTAATTTTTTCTAATTTTGGGGGTCTCAATTGTTTGTCTGCCACACAGATTAGTGCCTTTTTTACGATTTCTGAAAAACTCCTAAAACCAAAAGGAAAATTAATGCTAGTTGTTATGCCTAAAGATAGTCTTTGGGAACGATTTTATTTTTCCGTAAAAGGCTCTTTTAAAGATGCCCGAAGACGTAAAAGTAATCTGCCCATCTTAGTAAATGTGGACGGGATAAAAGTTTCAACCTGGTATTACAATCCTAAGGATCTTATCTCTTTTGCGAAAGGAAAATATAACACACTATTTATTAAACCGATAGGAATTACGATTCCTCCCTCCTATTTAGAGCCTTATTTTTCTCGTAAGAAAGATTTATTAAATGTGTTAATCAGAATTGAGAGATTGCTATCTTCAAAGTTCTGGGCCAAATATTCTGACCATTATTTAATTGCATTTCAAAAAAAATGAGTTTAGTTCTAACACACGCATATTATCTCTTTGAAGATCCAAAGGAGGCTAAAATTATGAAGCCCTATCCCCCTTTGGGTCTTTTATATATTTCCGGATATTTAAATAAAATAAATATCAATAACTATCTTTTCGACAGCACTTTTTCTAACCAAAAAGAGCAATTAGACTATATTGAGAGTAAGCAACCGACCATGATTGCTATCTATTCGAATTTAATGACAAAGGTTAATGTTATTAAGCTCATCAAAATTTTACAAACCGATGCTCGATATGGAAATCCTAAAATCGTTTTAGGCGGGCCAGATATCACTTATAATATTGAAAATTATTTAAAGGCCGGCGCAAACTATTTAATTATTGGAGAAGGAGAAGAAACTACAGCCGAACTCTATACTGCAATTACAAATAGGACCCCTGTTTCTGAAGTTACAGGAATCGCTTTTTTAGAAAAAGGTCAAATTATAAAAACTCCTGGGCGAGTTAAAATGAAAGATCTTAGCGATCTACCATTACCTAATCGAGCCGATATTCCTATTGAAAAATACTTACAAACCTGGAAGGATAATCATGGTAACAGCTCGATGACGGTGAGTACACAAAGAGGATGTCCATATACCTGTAAATGGTGCAGCACTGCTGTTTATGGTCAGACTTATAGACGACGACCGGCTGAACTAGTAGTTGAGGAATTGGCTATGCTTCAAAAAGATTACAACCCAGATACAATTTGGTTTGTTGATGATGTCTTTACGGTAAGTCATAAGTGGATTGAGAATTTCCATGAAGAAATAGTAAAACAAGACGTTAAAATTGCTTTTGAATGTATTACAAGAGCAGAGCGTCTTAATAACGAAATCTTACGGCTTTTAAAAGAGGCCGGTTGCTATCGAATTTGGATTGGTGCTGAAAGTGGCTCGCAAAAAATTATCGATGCAATGGACAGGCGTGTTAGAGTAGAAACAGTTCAAAAAACTATTAATGACGCAAATAAACTGGGCATTGAGACTGGAACTTTTATTATGTTAGGTTATCCAGGAGAGGATGAAGATGATGTAAAAGAAACTATAAAGCATTTAATAAAATCGAATCCTACACATTATACTATCACAATTGCTTACCCAATAAAAGGTACTTCTTTATATACTGAAATTGAAAAAGATATAACGGTTCAACCGGATTGGGAAACCACAACCGACAGAGATATCGATTTTAAGAGAACCTATTCGAAAAAATATTATGATTTTGCGGTAAAGCACGTTGTAAATGAAGTGGAAGCCTTTAAAACTAATTCTACTTATGCAAAAATAAATTTTAAAATTAAAAGTTTTTTAGCCATAGTCTTAATGAAATATTATAAACTAACTTCTTAAGATATGGCATTTAAATTGGAAGTTATAGATAATGTTGAATTTCTAACACTAAAAAAAGATTCATTTTCACTGGAATATCTTACCGTTCGTGAAAAAGAAGGGCGTTTATTAACCGATTTTGATGTAAAAAGCCTTCCGATTACAAATAAAAAAAATAGTAATTATAAAGAATGGAAATTAAGAAGGAAGTCAACACAAAGAATCCTTAACTATCTAAAAAACAAAAATAAGCCATTAAACATTTTAGACATTGGATGCGGAAACGGGTGGTTTACAAATCATATGGCCTCTATAGAAAATGTTGATGTCATTGGCTTGGATATAAATTTAGATGAACTTTCACAAGCCGCGCGTATCTTCAAAAAGGACAATTTGAAGTTTGTCTATGCAGATATTTTTGAAATTCCATATTTCTTTGAAAACAAATATAATATCATTACTCTAAATGCTTGCTTGCAGTATTTTGAAGATATTGAGAAACTTATTTCTGTTTTGGAGACCTTTTTAAAACCTAACGGTGAAATTCATATTATAGACAGTCCATTGTATAGAAAAGAGGAAATTCACAATGCCAAGAAAAGAACAAAAGATTATTATTCAACCCTTGGAGCTCCAGAAATGAGTAAGTATTATTTTCATCATTGTATTGATAATCTTCAGGATTTTGAAGTATTGCATGCCCCAAAAAAAAGTAAACTACACAAGCTTATCTCAAAGAGAGATTCCCCTTTTTTTTGGTATAAAAAAACCATTAAATGAAATTTTCTTTAAAAAATTATAGTGTCCTTCTCTTAACATTACCTGTGTTATTCTGGATCATTATTTATTTTTTATTCAATTTTGACGGCCTTTATGGACAGGATGCTTATGAATATTTGAGGTATTCTAAAGCTATTTATGACTTTATGATTAATGGTGTAAACCCAGGTGATTATTTTTGGCCATTATACTATCCTGTTTTTGGAGCTATAGTTAACATAATTATTCAAAATCCATCCCTTTCATTGCTGCTTATTTCTGTTTTTTCATTATCAATTTCTGCATTTTATTTGGATAAAATTATCCATTTATTATTTCGAACTACAACAAAATGTTCAACTTTTTATATTGTCCTATTTTTCTTGTTTTCGCCTTACATTCTAAAACACGGAATGCTGGTAATGTCCGATGGATTAGCCACTTGCTTAATTATTTTAGCTGTTTATCATTTTATCAAGTTTAGGCAAGAACATTTTATAAAACACTTCTACCTTATTGCAATTTTCAGCATAATGGCGGTGATGACAAGATATGCGAGTGCAGTTATTGTCTTCCCTTTTATTGTAATAACATTGATTCATTTTTTAAAAATTAAAAACACTTTAAAGTATGTCCCTGTATTAATTCTAATAATGGCTATACTGTTAATACCACATTTTTTAGTCCGTTATTCAAATTATGATGCCTTTTTATCACATCAATGGATACAAGATTGGTCTGTTAACAATTTCTTCAAAAGCAATTTCAATTCGGTTGATGGAACAGCCTATAATTCTTATCCGAATATAATTTATGCTTTTTCAAATTTGTTTCATCCAGGTTATATATTTCTAGGAATTATTTTCATTCCGCTTTTATTCCTTAAAAAAAAATATTTCGAAAATCAAAGAACGATTATTGTGAGTCTTCTACTCTATGCATTATTTTTAGCAGGAATACCATTTCAAAATAATCGATTTCTGTTATTGTCATTCCCCTTGGTTTTAGTCTGTTTTTATCCAATATTTATTTATTTATCCAATTTGAGTCAAATCAAAAATAAATTCTTTTTAGGAGTGATTTTTATTCTTGTTATACAGTCATTTTTAATATATAGAGCGATTAAACCAACTCTGGATCGCAATTATTTTGAACTAGAAATTACCGAGATATTAAAACCCTTTCAAGACAGGAAATTATATAGTTTTGATATAGATGTGGCCCTAAAAGGAAGGGGTTTAAAATTCGATTATCAAAACCTATGGGAAAAAAGATACATGGATCTCAAGGAAGGTGAATTGGTTTTGTTTCATCCTATAAAATTTCAAAAACAATGGAAAGATAAAAATCCTATGCTAAATTGGAATTATATAAAAAGCAGCTACAATTTAAAACTATTAAAGGAATGTCCGGAAGGTTGGAAATTGTATCAAATTCAAACCAAATAGAGTGTTTCATGTTATGGATTAAAATTAAATATCGCCTTGCCCTCTATTATCGAGAATTTCTTTTTAAAATTGGATTTGAAAAAGTATTACTTAAAAACAGATATGGCGAACGCATCTTGGTTTTCCATGGCATTAACCAAACCGGCGGAACACAATTTAATAGTAGGTTTGTGTCTAAATCATATTTTGAAAAATTTGTGAAATACATTTCTTCTCATTATAATGTCATTTCTTTAGATGATTTTTATAGAAAAAAATTTAAGAAAAACACCCTGAATATAGCACTTACTTTTGATGACGGCTATTTAAACAATTATGAAATCGCTATTCCAATTCTTAAAAAATATGGCATTCCTGCGTCTTTCTTTGTTACAACAATACATGAAAACGCATCATTTTTATGGCCAGATTTTTTAGATTTAGTAACATTTCATACGCCCAAGAAAGAGGTTTTATTTGATGGTAAATATTATAAAAAGAATATAAAAAATGAATTTGCATGCGATGGATTCACGCTAAAGAATAAGGCTAAAACATTACCCTATGAAAAAATTCTGCCTTTATATGATTTGTTTAATGAAGACTGGATTAAATTACAAGAAAAATCTCTTGAAGAATATTGGCAATTAATGAACATAGATCAAATAAAAGAAGTTGCCAATGATGAACTATTCAGTGTTGGTTCACATAGTAAAACTCACTCAAATCTTACCAAAATTGATATCGAAGAGGCTAAAGCAGAAATTTTAAAAAGCAAGAATTTTCTAGAAACAATATGTAACCAAACCGTTGATGAATTCGCTTTTCCTTTTGGCATATACAGCAAGGAGCTTGTTGCATATTGTAGGGATTTAGGCTTTAAAAAATTATTATTAGTTGATTATAATAAGGATGAAGATAGAAATGACGAATTATTAAAAAATCGTTTTGTAATCAATCCACATATTCCATTAAGACACCAACTCGTTTGTTTATTAAAGGATTCTTATTTTTAGGCATTTATGAAATACACCATAGCCCCGCTTTCATTAGAAAATATAAATGACCTTCTATACCTTTATAAAGCCGTATTTAATAATTCAATTTCCTTAGGCCAAGTCCTTAAAAAATATGACACTTCCTATTTAGGAAAAAGTCACTTTGGACATATTGCTTACCATAATGGGCAACCAATTGCATTTCATGGGGCAATCCCTGTTTTAATGCAATATTATAATGATAACGAATTAGCTGCACAATATGGAGATGCAATGACTTTGCCAAATTATAATGGTAAAGGTCTATTTACGACACTTGGAAAACAAACCGACAAACAGTTAAGAAATCAAGGGATTAACTTTGTTTGGGGCTTTCCAAATCAGAATTCAGAATTTGGCTATCTCAACAAACTCGAGTGGAATTATGTAGAGCGCATGCAGTGCTATAAAATTAAGACTTCAATATTACCCTTCGAAAAAATTGTTAGAAAATTCGATTTGACGACCAATTTATATGAAAAACATATTGCAAATGTGTTTGAAAAATACAAAGTGAACACGTATTTAAATGGAAGTGTCTTTAAATCTAATTCGATTGTTTCTACTGTTAGAAACAAGGATTATTACACGTATAAATCGTTTTCAAATAATTTCACAATAGAAATAAAAGGAGTGCTATTTTGGATTAAAATTAAGAATGGATTACTAGTTGGAGATGTTGAATCTTCTAGTAAAAATGCTTTCAATATTGCTTTAGAAAAACTAAAAACGATTGCCTCAAAGAACGGCATCGGAGAGCTTGTTTTTCAGACGTCTCCAGATACATTTATTACCCAACTCATGGAGGGTCATAATCTTGAACATTTTGAAACTTGGCCCGTTGGGTATAAAAATTTTTCATCTAATTTTCCTTTAGAACGGCTTAAATTTACTTTTGGAGATCTAGATACATTTTAAATAAAACAACTATTTTTTGACGAATTCAATTACACATATTGTTTTTTTGACACCTGGTTTTGCAGAATCTGAAAAAGATTCTACTACAATTCCTGCGTTACAAATCTATTTAAAATCTTTAAGTGATTCTTTACCTGGTGTACAATTAACCGTGATTTCATTTCAATTTCCATTTAATCATGAAAAATACATATGGAATGGTATTTCGATTTTTCCGCTGAATGGGAGAAATAAAAAGTATAAAAAGATTTTCATTTGGCAAAAAGCTAAGACATTATTAAAAAGTATACATCAAAAAACACCAATAGATTATGTCCATAGTTTTTGGTTAGGAGAATGTTCTTTTATAGGAGAAAAATTTGCTAAAAGAAACGGAATAAAACACTTAATTACTGCCATGGGACAGGATGTTTTAAAACCTAACAGATATGCTAAACCACTTCTAAAAAGTGATAGTAAAATTATTACACTTTCAAATAATCATCGTAACGATTTAAAACAAAATTTTGATCTAAATTCTCATATTATTCCATGGGGATTAGCTACAAATGAGTTTCCTGAAAGACAGAAAATAACAATCGACATTTTAGGTGTAGGATCATTAAATGCTGTTAAAAATTATGCCGTTTTCATCGAAGTTATTTCAGCCTTGATTGATGTATTTCCAAAACTCAAAGTAGAAATAATTGGAGAAGGTGAAAAATACTATACATTACGAAAAGTGATTGAAACGGAAGGTTTAGAAAAGAATATTACCCTAATTGGTAAATTACCAAGAGAGCAAGTACTATTAAAAATGGCTAAAGCAAAAATATTATTACATACCAGCGAATATGAATCTTTCGGATATGTCTTCTTGGAAGCGCTTTATTCAGGGATGCACATAATATCCTTCGATGTAGGTAGTGCACAAAATTCTTCAAGGTGGCATGTGTGTGAAAATAACAAGGAATTATTTGACATGCTATTAAAAACAATGTCCTTGGCGGAAAACACAGAAAGGGAATTAATATATAGGATTGAGGAAACGATTTTTAAATATACTGAAATCTACAATGCCTAAATATTATAAGATCATACTTAATATAGCTAGAAGTCTTGCTGTGCCATGCTTCAATTTTTTAATTGCTGTAATCGGTGTAAAATATTTAGGAAAAAATAATTGGGGTGATTTTATCCAAATATTACTGTGGATCTATTTTATAGCATTTATCGCTAATTTCGGGAATAAGGATTTCCTGCTACGAGAATTTAGTAAAAGCCCTGCATCTTTAGACAAATCATTTTTCTCAAACTTACTATCAAGAAGCTTGTTATTAACTCTATCGTTAATACTTCTACTTTTTTTTCCTCTAAAAACAGCATTATTAAGTATTCTCCTTATTATTTTAATATTTATATATCAAAGTCTTGAGAGTTTAGTTATCTATAATCAAAAGTTTCTTGCTCAATTGATATCAGAAATAGTCGGTTTCGGTGTAATAATAGGCACCATTTTTTTTACGAATGAAATTAATACCGACGTCCTAATTTATTCATATTGTCTCGCCTTCTTATTAAAAATTGTTATTGTTCTTCCTTCTTTGAAATTAAATTTTATTAGTCCCGAATTTAAATTTTCAACTAGTCAATTTCAATTGACATTTCCATTTTTCCTAATTGGTTTAAGTGGTTGGTTGTCCTCAAAAGTAGACTTGTATTTGGTAAACATAATTTTACCAAAAGAAGAATTAGCAGAATATCAACTTATAATAACCGCATTTTTATTATTGCGCTCATTGGCGGCATTAATAATTTATCCGTTCACTAAGCATATTTATAGATTACAAAGAAAAACCATTAAAAAAATAAGTAGATTATTGTTTATCGTTAGCGCCCCTTTAGTTATTATAGGCACGTTTTTAATTTGGTTTATTTTCGAAAAGATAGTCTTGCTAAATGTATCAATTGATCTTTATATTTTGGGAGCTCTATCTTCATTACCATATTATTTTTTCATAATTGATATTTTTCTGTTTTATAAGAATAAAAATGAAACAAAGGTTATGTATGTTAATTTTAGTGCGGCAATCTTAAACTTTATACTAGCTATTCTTTTGATTCCAAATTATGGGATTACAGGAGCTTTGATTGGTGTCATGTTAACACAATATATTACTCTTTTTATGTACAAATTCAAGCTCCTTAAATGAAATTATTGCATCCTAATAAAGAGAAATACCTGTCCATTAAAGAACTAAAAGTCTATTATAAGGATGGCTATTATAAGCTTATTGACGAAAAGAATATAGAACGATTAAATTATTTTTTATCGAGTTTCGAGGCTTATGGAAAAAATAAAGAGTTAAAACTTATTGAAAAAGACTTGTACGATAATTTACCTTTTTCTATTCATACCAAAGTCTGGAAGGAAAGACAAAAAGATATAAAAATCGTTGATCATTTTATTAATAACCGTCTAAATTTAGACATGCTAGATATTGGTTCTTGGAATGGTTGGCTTGCCAATTATTTATCAAAGAAAGGACATGAAGTCGTCGCAACCAATATTTTTATTGATGAAATAAATGGCCTCACTGCCAAAAAATTTTATAAAAGTAATTTTATATCACTCCAATTATTTGCGGATGAACTTTTCAGAATAGAACATAAATTCGACATAATAATTTTCAACAGAAATTGGCCATATATAAAAAATGAAGTAGAGGCATTTGAGCAGGCCAAAAAACTTTTAAAAAAAAATGGTACCATCATATTTACGGGTTTACCTATATACATAAAATCGGATGCAATCGAAAAAAAGCTAAAATTAGCAGATGAAGAATTTATGAACACTTACGGCATTTCTTTATATTACAATGCAACAAAGGGCTATCTAAATAATTTAGATAAACTTTGGTTTAGTGAAAACGATATTCAAATAAAACCGTATAATAAATTGAAATATTTTTTAAGAATGATATTCCCCAAAAAAGTATCAATATGTTATGGTATTTTTAAAAATTAAATTTCGGATTTTGGATAGTAAATAATGAAAAACCAGACATACTTTTCTAATTCCGATTAGTTGAAGCATTAAATGAGTTATAGGTTATAAAACCTAAACTATGATTAACAAAATAAAAAAAATACTTTTAAAGGCTTGGGCGAAATTGAGCCCCACATCAAAACCTGATGTGGTTTTTATATTATCACATATGAGATCTGGAAGCTCACTTCTTGAACATATTTTGACTTCCAATGAGCAAATTTTGGGATTTGGAGAGCAAAATAGAATTTATGAACAAGATTCGAACCTTATACAAATGGAAGTTTTTATACGATGGAAACTAAAAAAGATGTTTAAGAATTCTCTATATGTTGTAGATCAAGTTTTGCATAATGAATATACTCCTAACCTATCTATTCTTAAAAAAGATCGCATGAAATTCATATTTTTGCTGCGCACTCCTATTGAAACTATATCTAGTATAGAAAATTTAGGAGGTTTTCCTTATAGCGTCAATAATAAGGGATTGTACAATTCAATTAATTATTATGTTGATAGACTTAATGAGTTAATGCTTATAAGCAAAAACATTCCTAAAAGCTCTCAATTCTTTTTGACGTATAATGATTTAATAAACAATCCAGACCTTACCCTTCAAAATCTCGATAGGTTTTTAGGACTGAAAACTCCGCTTAAAAAAGAATATAAATTGAAAAGATCAAGTGGAAAATTTGGAGATAGATCTGAATATATTAAAAAAGGAGAGATAACTTCAACCACAAAAAATTATATTCAATTAAATAACGAATCATTGGAAAAACTTAAAATGATTTTCAATAAGGCCAATGATTACTTTAACTTTAATAAATGTTGAAAACAGTAAATAACAAGATCATCATATTTAACCCTAAAAGCTCCAATGGAAAGCATAGGATTCCAAATTCTATTTTACAGGTTGGCGCATCGATTTACGGCAAGTATGATTTTGTCTTTATAGACGGAAACCTGGAAGCAGATCCATGGAGCAAAATCAAATCGTATTTTGACACTGGTGAATATAAATACTTTTGCTGTACGGTAATGCCTGGACCTCAATTACGTCAAGCTATTCCCTTTACCAAAAAAGTGAAAGAGTTTTTCTCCAATAGCATTACGATTTGGGGAGGCTATTTTGCTTCAAATCAGCATAAAGTTTCCATCGAAGCACCCTATGTGGACTTCATCATTAATGGCCCTGGAGATACTGCTTTTCCTTCATTAATTGATACTTTAGAAAGGGATCAAATTTCTTCTTTACAAGCTATTAAAAACTTAATTTATATAAATGAAGAGGGTGCAGTTCAAAAAACAGCAAAAGAATCATTATTAGATCAAGATAGTTTACCAGGGCTTCCATATGATCATTTAAATAGTTTTTACGATCTAAATAAATATCTAGGCAAAACCTTTTTAGGTAAGAAGACGTTTTCATATCATTCGAGTTTAGGATGTCCTTTTACGTGCTCATTTTGTGCTGTTGTTCCTATTTACAATGGGAGTTGGAAGTCAAAATCTGCTCAAACAGTATATAAGGATATAAAATATTTTAAAGATCACTATGGTATCGACGCTATCGAGTTTCACGACAATAATTTTTTTACATCTCGAAATAGAGTTGTTGAGTTTTCTGAATTGGTTATAAATGATAATATTAGTTGGTGGGGTGAAGGACGTATTGATACTATAAATAAATATAGTGATGATGATTTACATTTGATGAAGAAGGCAGGCTGTAAAATGATTTTTCTAGGTGCTGAAACAGGAAACGATGAGATTTTAAAACAAATGAATAAAGGAGGGACACAAACCGGGCAGGGAATTAAAGATTTCGCCAAACGTCTTTACCCAATTGGAATAATTCCTGAATTTTCTTTTGTCCTTGGAATGCCTGCCGAATCACCAGAGAAAGTGATGGCGCAAATTGAATGGGACATTAACTTTATTAAGGAGATCAAAGAGATAAATCCCGATTCGGAAATTATCATATACCTGTATAGTCCAGTTGCCACTGAAGGTTCTGAACTGTATAATCAAATTCAAGCTGCTGGTTTTAATTTTCCTAAAAAATTAGAAGAATGGCTTAATCCTGCATGGGAAAATTTCGATTTGCGTAAAAATCCGTTAACACCCTGGCTTACTCCTGCTATGGTAAATAAAATCAAAAATTTTGAAACAGTTTTGAACGGATATTATCCTACTGCATCTGATTTTAGAATAAAAGGATATAAAAAGAATATATTAAAATTGGTTTCAGGCTATCGCTATAAATATGGCATTTATAATTTTCCCTATGAAATAAAAGCACTTCATAAACTTTGGAAATATCGGCAACCTGAAATTGAAGGCTTTTACTCTGAATGATGAGAAAATTATTAAAAAGAATAACGCATCCCTTTTTTAAAATTGGTTTAGGATATTATTATTCAAAACCAAGAAAGTTTAGTTATAATGGTGTTAGCGTTCTAGTTCATCCAGATATTTTTCCTCCTTATTTCACATTTAGTACGAAAATTTTATTAAACTTTTTAAAACCTTTAGATTTACAGGATAAAACTGTCTTAGAGCTAGGATGTGGAAGTGGAATTATTTCTCTATATGCTAGTAAAAAAGGTGCCATTGTAACTGCAACAGATATAAATAATACGGCTTTAGAATATTTAACAGAAGCTTCAAAAACTAATTCTCTAGATCTTGAAATTCTTAATTCAGATCTTTTTGAACAATTGGTGAATAGACAATTTGAATATATTATAATAAACCCGCCGTATTACCCTAGGGAGCCAAATAGCATTAAAGAACATGCTTGGTTTTGTGGCGCCAACTTCGAATATTTTGAACGACTTTTCAAAGATTTGCCAAACTACCTAACTCGAGAGAACAAGACATTCATGATCTTGTCCCAAGACTGTGACTTCTCGAAAATTAACATGATTGCTAAAAAAAATAAAATACTTCTTTGTATTGTCAAAAAAGAGAGCACTTGGATAGAATCAAATTATATCTATTCCGTTGAAAGAATAAATTGAATATTTAATTCTACTTGCTCAAATACATTTTTCTACGAGAATAGAGTTCATAAAAAGCATCGTCTTTAAGACTATCAATAAACAGAATACTTTCTCCAGTACTTTTCATTTCTGGTCCCAATTGTTTATTCACATTTGGAAATTTATCAAAACTAAATACAGGCTGTTTAATTGCGTATCCTTTTAGAAAAGGTTTAAAATCAAAATCAGTTACTTTATTATGGCCTAACATAACTTTAGTTGCATAGTTCACATAAGGTTCACCATAAGCTTTTGAGATGAATGGTACTGTTCTAGAAGCTCTAGGATTTGCTTCAATGATATATACCATATCATCTTTAACAGCGAACTGGATATTTATCAATCCCACGGTATTCAACGCTAAAGCAATCTTCTTTGTATGATCCTTTATTTGCTGCATCACAAACTCACCTAAGTTAAATGGAGGCAAAGTTGCATTAGAATCTCCAGAATGAACACCACATGGTTCTATATGCTCCATTATTCCAATGATATAAACGTTTTCACCGTCGCAAATGGCATCTGCTTCGGCTTCAATAGCACCATCTAAATAATGATCTAACAGTAATTTGTTATTTGGAATTTTCCGAAGTAAATCCACAACGTGCTCTTCTAATTCCTTTTTATTGATAACAATTTTCATTCCTTGCCCACCTAAAACGTAGGAAGGACGTATTAATAAAGGGAAATCTAATACATCTGCTAATGCTAAAGCCTCTTCAGTAGTTTCTGCAACTCCAAATTCGGGATATGGAATATCATTATCCTTTAGAATATTAGAAAAACTACCTCTATCTTCAGCTAGATCAAGAGATTCAAAAGTAGTTCCAATAATTTTAATTCCGTAGCGATCTAACTTCTCAGCAAGTTTTAAGGCTGTTTGCCCACCAAGTTGTACAATAACCCCTTCAGGTTTTTCATGACGAATTATATCATAAATATGCTCCCAAAAAACGGGTTCAAAGTATAATTTGTCAGCTACATCGAAGTCGGTTGAAACAGTTTCGGGATTACAATTAATCATAATAGTTTCATAACCTACTTCCGAAGCAGCCAATACTCCATGAACACAACAATAGTCAAATTCTATACCTTGTCCTATTCGATTCGGCCCAGAACCTAAAACAATTATCTTCTTTTTATTAGTAACAATACTATCATTTTCAGCATAGGATTTGCCATCCGCAGTTTCCATATTATTCTCGAATGTGGAATAATAGTAAGGTGTTTGCGCTTTAAATTCTGCAGCACATGTATCTACCAATTTGTAGACACGCTGTACATTTAACTCGTCACGTTTTTTATAGACTTGACTCTCCAGACATTTAAGCATGTGAGCTATTTGTCTATCTCCGTATCCTTTCTGCTTAGCTTCCAACAATAACTCTCTTGGAAGGGTCTCTAAAGTAAACCTTGAAATCTCCTTTTCAAGCATATATAACTCCTCGTATTGACGAAGGAACCACATATCAATTTTTGTAATCTCATGAATTCTGCTTAGGGGGATTCCAATCTGAATTGCATCGTAAATCACAAATACTCTATCCCAGCTGGCATATTTTAATTTATCCAGAATTTCCTGATAATCGGTATAACTCTTCCCATCAGCTCCGAGTCCATTACGCTTTATTTCTAGCGATTGAGTGGCTTTATGTAGAGCTTCTTGAAAAGATCGACCAATCCCCATTACTTCACCAACAGACTTCATTTGCAAGCCAATAGTCCTTTCAGATCCTTCAAATTTATCAAAATTCCAACGGGGTATTTTTACAATAACATAATCCAAAGTTGGTTCAAATAATGCAGAGGTAGATTTTGTAATCTGATTATTCAATTCATCAAGATTATAACCAATAGCCAATTTCGCAGCAATCTTTGCAATCGGATATCCTGTAGCTTTGGAAGCTAATGCCGATGAACGAGAAACTCTAGGATTAATTTCAATTGCGATAATATCTTCATTTTCATCTGGGCTTACTGCAAATTGGACATTACAGCCTCCTGCAAAATCACCAATACTTCGCATCATCTTAATCGCCATATCTCTCATGCGTTGATAACATGTATCGCTCAAAGTCATTGCAGGTGCAACGGTAATTGAATCTCCGGTATGAATTCCCATGGGATCCATATTTTCTATTGTACAAATAATAACGACATTGTCATTTTTATCTCGAAGTAGCTCTAATTCATATTCCTTCCATCCTACAAGTGCTTTATCAATGAGTACTTCATGTATGGGTGAAGCCTCCAGTCCATATATAAGAAGAGAATCGAAATCTTTTTCAGTATGAACGAACGATGCCCCTGTACCACCAAGAGTAAAAGAAGGTCGTATTACTAAGGGAAATCCAAATTCTTGAGCAATTTCTTTTCCTTTTAAATAAGAATTGGCAATTTTCGCTGGGGCAACGGGTATCCCAATTTTAATCATTAAATTCTTAAACTGATCTCTGTCTTCAGTTATATTAATCGCAGCAATATCAACCCCTATAATTTCTACATTAAAATCTTTCCAAATACCCTTCTCATCTGCTTCTATACAAAGATTTAAAGCAGTTTGACCACCCATAGTGGGAAGTACGGCATCAATTTGAGGATGCTCTTTTAATATTTTAACAATAGATTTAGTTGTAAGTGGTAACAAATAAATATGATCAGCCATGGAAGGGTCTGTCATAATTGTAGCCGGGTTCGAATTGATTAAAACAGTCTCGATATTATCTTCTCGAAGTGATCTAAGTGCTTGCGAACCAGAATAGTCAAATTCGCAGGCTTGGCCAATAATAATAGGCCCTGAGCCAATAATTAAAACAGATTTTAAAGAGGTATTTTTTGGCATTTGTAAGATTTTTTTTCAGTGCGTTAAATTTACGACGCGTGTAGGTATAAAAAAAAGGTGTTGTTTTAAAAACAACACCTTTTATGTATAACTTATCAACATTATTTTTTATGACGAGTTTCAGAAGATACAGAAATTTTCTTTCTTCCTTTTGCTCTACGAGCTGCAAGTACCTTTCTACCGCTCACAGATGCCATGCGCTCTCTAAAACCGTGCTTGTTTCTTCTCTTTCTCTTTGATGGCTGAAATGTTCTTTTGCTCATTATAATATCCTTTATCTTCTATGAATTCTGTTCGTGTTACTTCTGAATATACTGCCTCAAAAGTCGGGTGCAAATATACAATCATTTTTCACTTTCCCAAATGGAAAACATAAAATATTTTTGAATGTTTTTAGTACCTTTGATTCCACAAAAAAAAATGAATTTATGTTCCATAGAAATATCAAATTAATTTTAACTGGTTTAATTGTCCTCCTGGCTATATGGCAATTTACAGAAACCAATATAGGAAATGGTATAATGCTAATCCTCTTTTCTACTATATTCATTTTTCTGTATTTTAAAAATGAAATAATCCTTCTTGCCTTTCTTCGTTTACGAAAACAAGATTTTCCCGGAGCCAAAAAGTGGTTGGATAGAATAAATAAACCAGAATCCTCACTTGTTACTAAACAGCAAGGATACTACAACTATCTTAACGGACTTATGGTTTCTCAAACTAATATGAATGAGGCAGAAAAATATTTCAAAAAAGCCGTAGAACTGGGCTTATCAATGGATGCTGATATGGCAATGACCAAGTTAAACCTTGCTGGAATTGCAATGACAAAAAACAGAAAGAGAGAAGCTGAAACACTTCTTACTGAAGCTAAAAAACTTGACAAGCATAATATGTTGGAAGAACAAATTAAGATGATGAAGGAACAGATGAAGCGTGTTGGTCAGCCGCGACAACAATTTGGTGGTGGTCATGGTGGACGAGGAGGCAGATCAAGATAGTAACTTTTTGTTTTTTAGAACATTACATCATTTTTTCATGAAGGAATTCTTCCATTTTTCTTAATTTTTCTCTTTTTACAGTAATAATTCCTTAAGACTTTCTACATTTATCCAAGCCAAATCTAAGAAGGTTGATGGGTAAATTACTTTTTATTCTCTTCATATTTATTAGCTTTCACTCGATTTCTCAGGAATATGAGTCAAAACCCCTATTTTCAAAAGCAATAGAAAAGAATATACGGAAATACAGAAGAGAATCGATAAGGGCCTATCAATCTAAGGATGAAGAACGAGCCCAGTTTTTATTTGATTCCCTTATTGAAAATGTTGTAAACGGGACCCTTCTCGACAACTTTAAAGTACGTAAATTTTCTGGCAAAAAAATTGATCTTTATAAATTTGAAAAGCCAACTTATCTTATAACTTATGCATCTTGGTGTGTTCCAAGCGTTGCTGAAATTCCTGCATTTAATGATATTGCGGAAGCATATTATAATGAAATTGACTTTGTTGTTCTTTTTTGGGGTTCAAAAAAGAAAGTCCGAAGATTCAAAAATAAATATAGCAAACGTATTCATGTCTTATTTGTTGACGAAAAGGAGAACAAAAATGATTTCACCATTAAAATAATGAAGCATAGTGTTGGATTTCCAACCTCTTTTTTAATTAATAACGAAAAACAGATTTTGGACGTTCGAAGAAATCATTTAGACCATTATGACGAAGATTACTCAAATTCATATAATTTAAACTATCAAAGCTATATGAGTGGAGTAGCCCTATTAAAAAAAGAATAGGTTGATTAATAATATATAGATAATCACCTCATAAATTAGTTATAGTTAGACCAATATTTACTTACTTATATTCTGAAAAAAATAATTTAGTCTTACAACACTATCAAATGTTAGGGAAGCAATTATACTCTACTTAAAGCAAATTTTATTTAGAAAAAAACATCTTAACGGCCACAAAAACTAATATCAAGGCAAATATTTTTTTAAGTACATTTTGGGGTATTGAAAGGGAAATTTTTGATCCTATAAACCCACCTACCACAAAAAACAGAGCGATAACAGCAGCATACCTCCAATTAATCGGATTTCCTGAAGTATGATATGTATACGCAGCCAAGAACGTAACCGGTACTGCAAGAACGGCTAGACTCATTCCTTGTGCCTCATATTGATTGTATCCTAAAAATAGAATCATCAATGGTATCATTACAATACCACCCCCAATTCCCATAAAACCACTTAAAATTCCAGCAACAAGGCCAATAATCAATAAGTAAATTATCATTGTTATATTCATATTCAATATTTACTGTCCAGCCGTATAATATCCATTCTCAGGAATTTCAATAAG
>BS_KBA_SWE02_21mDRAFT_10000035_pt1 | contig 41250 bp, 31 predicted proteins | sample BalSeasSWE02_21m_FD_9196 | JGI IMG/M metagenome (IMG submission 9196)
TAAAAGAACTATCCGAATCGGACATTTATCTTTTTCCAAGTCTGCGTGAAGGGGGAAGTTGGGCTTTAATGGAAGCTATGGCTGTTGGGCTTCCTGTAATTTGCCTAAATTGGTCGGGTATGGAAATTATTACTGATGATTCCTCAGCAATACGTTTACCCGTTACCAACCCTGAACAAATGCCAATAGACATGGCATTGGCGATTTGCAAACTGATTGATAATCCAGAGTTGAGGTTAAAAATGGGAATGGCTGGAAGGGAACGCATTAAAAGCGTTTTTAACTGGGATGCAAAAGGAGAATTTATGGAAAAATTGTTGGACGAATTGGATCAAAAAAAGTGAACATTTAGAATCTAACTGTGAAATATGATATTTTTTAAATGATAAAACACTTTTTTATATTAAAAGGAAACAACGGTGCAAGTTATATTGTCAATACCAAGAATTGGAAAGCCATTACCTATTCGTTAAAGTTTTATAAAGTAAGAACTTCAAAGACAAAATTATTAAAAGAGGGCCTGTGCGTTTTTTTATTCCTAAAAAAATATTTATTTCCCTATAACCTTAAAAGTAGTGAAGAAATAAACCCTGATCTACAAAATATTTCGAAGTTCGATTGTGAATTTAATATAGATGCCAATTGTTCCGTATTAATTTCTCCAACAAATGATAAGGTAATTGTCCATCATCACCATGAATACTTTCAAAAATTCGCTTTTGGCAAGAGTTATTTAAGCGTCAAAAAAGAAGCCGAAATATATAAACTGTTTAAACCTAGTATTCAAAGCTTTCAAGTATCTCATTTTTTTGATGAAGCTATTGAAAATGATAAATGGTACTCTTTTAAATTATCGAATGCAGATAAAGAAACTACTAAAAAAAAGACAGCCGATTTAGTTCCTGTACTAGTAGAGTTCTTTAAAACATCTACTCATAAAATATGCTCGGTTAATACTTATATAAATGAGTTGCTTAATAAAATCGAGACGTTTGACAAAAATGAAATACAACTACAAGTCCATGTTTTAGAAAAACATAAAAAAACCCATGGTACTTTTGAATTCCCTTTGGGTTTAGTGCATCGAGATTTTAAACCATGGAATCTATTAAATTTTGAAAAACCTTTAATTTTTGATTTTGAAGAAGCAATTATTGATGGCCCTCCTTTAGAAGATCTATTAAATTTCTACGTGGATCCAATTATTCGATATAAATCAGCAAAAAAGGTTGCGGAAAAAATTGTATCAAATACCTTTATGCAAAAGTGCAACACTTACCTTAAGAAATTAGACATCAAAATGGATTTCACTTTTTTTCTAAATGTTTATTTAATAGAAAGAATGCTGTTTTGGAAAAATGCCGAGGATACTGAAACATCAAACAAATATTTGAATCTATCAAACTATTTCTTATCAGAACATAACTTTAATGACTAAAATTATTTTTGTCCACCTCTTGAATGACCACAGTGGTAGCCCAAAAGTACTATCACAAGTCATAAATTTATGCGAAACAGAAGGTCGTGAAGTCGTTTTGTTTACGGGCGGCAGAAACGAAGGTTTTTTATCTGACGTAACACATCAGCATAAATTTTATTTTTACAAAAGGAATGAAATTAAATTAATCACCCTTTTCACCTTTATTTTATCTCAAATTGATATATTTTTTAAGTTATTAAAATATAGAAATGAAGATGTAATTATCTATGTAAATACAATGCTTCCTTTTGGAGCAGCATTATCAGGAAAATTAATGAAGAAGCCCGTTTTTTACCATATTCATGAGACATCTATTAGCCCAAAATACTTGAAATATTTTTTACGTTTTATAACATTTAAAACAGCTTCAAAAATCATCTTTGTTTCAAATTATCTTAAAAATTCAGAATCTTTTAAAAACGTAAATCAAAAGACAATTTATAATGTTCTACCCACTGAATTATCGAAAAAGGGATTAGATAGCAAGTACAGCCCTAAAGACTTAAATGGTTATTTTAATGTTTTAATGATCTGTTCTTTAAAAGCCTATAAAGGTGTTGAGGAGTTTCTTGAGATAGCCAAGCTTTGTAGTACTAATAACAATATTACATTTACACTATTACTAAATGTCAAGCAACATGAAATCGACGCTCATTTTTCTAATATTATTTTACCAATCAACATTTCAATAAAAACAACTCAAAAAGCAATCCATCAACTTTATAGCGAAGCAAACCTTGTATTGAATTTGTCGCGGATAGATCAATGGGTTGAAACTTTTGGTTTAACTATCTTAGAAGCATTAACTTTTGGAATCCCTGTTATTGCACCTCCTATTGGTGGCCCTTCAGAAATTGTGACAGATGGTAAGGAAGGATATTTAATATCTTCTAATGAAACTGATATCATAAGCAAAAAAATTATCCAACTTTCTCAAGATGAACAGAAATGCATGGAACTGTCAGAAAATGCACGTAAACGTTCCTTATATTTTAATGAGAAAACGTTTAAAAGTGAAATTTTAAAACTATTCAATGCATAAAAAAATAGCCATTATTGGTACCGTAGGTGTTCCTGCCAATTATGGAGGTTTTGAGACACTTACTGAATATTTAACCAAAAACTTAGCCGATAAGTTCGATATTACAGTATACTGCAGCAGTAAGATTTATAAAGACAAAGCAAGCCGTTATAATGGGGCTCGGCTTAAATATGTTCCTTTGAATGGGAATGGTTTACAAAGTATTTTTTATGATATAATATCTATTTTCAATGCGTTATTTTTTGCAGATGTCTTATTAATCCTCGGTGTATCAGGATGCATAGTCTTACCTTTTGTAAAGTTAATTTCGAACAAAACTATTATTGTAAATATTGATGGCCTTGAATGGAAAAGGTTTAAATGGAGTAAGCCAACAAAATGGTTTTTAAAATATTCGGAGAAACTGGCAGTAAAATATGCTGATACCGTTGTTTCAGATAATAGAGTTATTCAACAATATGTTAAAAAGGAATATCATTTGGATAGCCAGTTAATAGCCTATGGTGCCGATCATGCCACCAAAGAGCAAATATCTCATGATATACTTGTTAAATATCCTTTTTTAAGTCAAAAATATGCATTTAAGGTTTGTAGAATTGAACCCGAAAATAACATAGAAATGATTTTAGAGACCTTTTCCGTCTATCCGGATCTAAATATTGTTCTCGTAGGTAATTGGCAAAATAGTAATTATGGCAGAAAATTGAAGTCAAAATATGGTCAGTTTAATAATATCCATTTATTCGACCCTATTTATGATCAAAATATACTTAACCAATTAAGAAGTAATTGTTTTATCTATGTACATGGCCACAATGCCGGAGGGACCAACCCCTCACTTGTTGAAGCCATGTATCTGGAACTGCCAATCTTTGCGTATGATGTTGCCTATAACAAAGAGACTACCTTATACAAAGCACAATATTTTAATGATTCAAATCAATTGCTAGACTTATTTAAAGAAATGACATCCGATACCTTAAAAGCAAATGCTAACGCTATGTATACCATAGCCAAAGATGCATATCGGTGGGAAAAAATTACAAATGACTATGCCCAATTATTCTAGCAAAATTGGATAGAAAGAAAACAACCAAGGAAATGAAACCGGAGTTAATTATCATAACTGATTTATGGGGAATAGAAAAATCCCATTGGATTAATTATTATCTAGACAATTTAAAAGAAGTATTTAACGTGAAATCTTATGATTCTCGTGAATTAGGAGAATTAAATGAATACTTGTGCAACGAAAACGAAATTCATTCAAAATTTATAGAACACGGAATTGATATAGCTGTAAAATACCTATTGAAAACAAGACTTAACACTTTAACTATTCTAGCTTTTAGTATTGGAGGAACAATAGCTTGGAAAGCTGCATTAAAAGGGATGAAAATTGATAATCTATACCTAATTTCTTCCACAAGATTAAGATTTGAACTTGAAAGGCCAAATTGTAGAATAAATTTATTCTATGGAGAAAACGACACAAATAGACCAATTCCAGAATGGTTTGAGAAAATTGGCCTTACCTATGAACTGTTTAAAAATGCAGGGCATCAAGTTTATATGAGTGAAAATATAGCCTTAGGAATTTGTGAAAAAATAAAAACGCATTACACCGGTGTTTACGCATAATTGAGGACCCCGAATAATACTGACCCTAAAATATAGAACTCCAGCCTGCTTTGAATCATTCTTCAATTATTGGCTCAAAGCAATTTTCTATTGAAATTTATTGAAAGTCATAAGTTGCATGTAATAATTCCATAAAAGACTATTTAACCTAAGATTCAATACCCCACTGGGCTTTCATGTAAAGATTAATTAGGTTTTACATTTTCAATAAGTTCACTAAAAGCATTTTTTGCAATATTTAAAGGTCGTAAAGAACTTTTTTTCTTAAATAGATGTGGTTCCATGCGAACCAATATATTATTCAATGTTTTAATTGTATCAATAATAAACGGCCCTTTGTTTAGCATTATACATTCGGCCTGAACCCCTTGAACTACATCGCTAATTTCTGCCCTTGTTGGAATTCCTGATTTAGCCAAATTTTCAAGCACCTGAGTTGCCCAAATTACCGGAATATGAGCTGCTTCACATATCCAAAGTATTTCATTTTGGACTTCTGATATTCTTTCAAAACCAATTTCTACTGCTAAGTCACCTCTTGCGATCATTACACCTATTTTGTTTCTCTTCATTCCTTCGATTAAAATTTGGGGCAAATTTTCGAAAGCTTCCTTATTCTCAATTTTAAAAACTATTCCAATTTCCTGTGCATTATTCTTAATTAATTGTTCGTATAAAAACCTAACATCTTCTGCTGTTCGAACAAATGAGTATCCCACTATATCAGCATTTTCACATACAAACGGTAAGTTTTCAATATCTTTTTCCGTTAATGCTGGAAGATTTAATTTTGTGTTTGGAAGATTTATTCCTTTATATGAGAGTAATTTAGATTTGTAACATTCAATTATCAAAAGTTCAACATCTTCTTCAGTTTTAGAAATGACAACTGATTCTATCATTCCATCGTCAAACAAAACAATATCATCTATTTTAACATCGTCAATAATTTCATGCAGCAAAATTCCTATTTCAGCTTTTTCAAGTTGCTGCTTCAATTTACTATACTTAGATTTTTTTCCCAAAGTATTACGCTTAGTAATAATAATGTGATCTCCTTTTCTAACTTTAATTCCATTCTCTATTTTTCTTTTCTTTCCTTTCTTTCCTTTCTTTCCTATTATTTCAATTTTTGAGGTTCTAATTTTCGGGCCAGATAAATCCATATAAATCTTCAATTCCTGCTTAGTCTCATTTTTTATTTCATTAATGAATTGTACCATCTTGGTCCATATTTCAAGATTTCCATGGCTTAAATTTATCCTAGCTATCTCCATTCCATTTAAAACCATATCTTGAATGATTGATTTATCGCATGCTGCTTCATTTGGAAGAGTCACCATTATTTCAGTAAAATGTTTTTTCTTCTTTTTATTAAACAATTCGTTCGAATGATTCTTCAATAATTTTTTACTCTTAACGTATCCAATTTGCTCAATTTTAGTTCTTTCATCAAAGGATAACCCTTGAATTAGTTTCAAATTCTTCCGAATATTAAATAGATTGCTATAAACATAACCTTCAGATGTTCTTATGGAAGATAATCCCAAGTCTGACAAGCTATCGTGATATTTCCTTAAATCATAACTTCTTAAAATCAAATATCGACATAAGTTTTTTGCACTTAATCTATAAGCTTCACTTACGTCAGAAATGATTAGTTCAATCTTTTCTTCACTTTCAGTAATGGTTGTCAATATAGCTCCTAACTCTATATCAAGTTTTTGGATTTTCATTATTTCATTTTTTTATGAACGCAAAACCTCATTGTTATGAACAAGGAATTTGAGCATCTATTTTATGCGCGAATGTTTGTCATTTTTTGAACAGTGCATTAAATTGTATTTCATTCGGCACTATTTCCGACAAACTAACATTTTGCGGAAATTCATTACACAGATGACATATTACGAACAGGATTTTAAAAATTGTTCGGTTAAAATATTTTCTTTCTTTTTTAACTGATTCATATGTATCTTCCGCTCAGGCTGAAATTAATTCAACCAGTTACTATTTATTTAGATTTCCAGTATTTCCCCTACTTTATTAAATAGTGGCTTTAGCTTAATCGCATCATATTCTCCTTTATATACATTTTCAGCAAAGGAAAAAACTGCTCTATTTTTTTATTTCCACTCTCATAAGATAAAGATATTCAAGTTTTTAGTCTATTTTTTTGGTGGTAAGATTCAGCTCAAAGGAATTAAAGATCGATGACAAAATGATTTAACAGATTGATTTTCATCCCCTTCATTGCCTTTACATGGTAATAGGAGCATTCTATCTACTTTGCTTATAAGAGTCTTGTACATGAAAAGCGCAGGGTTTGTCCCTTTACTTTTCAGATAGACTAAAGATAATTAAAAAGGGCAAACTGGATGTCATGCCCGCATCTTGAAACACAATTTTATCAAGAAGTTTAACAAAACAGTCAACTATATGAAATTACTTATATGCATTGTTGTGACAAAGGAAAGTAAATCGAGGTAGTACTCTTAAATTATTGAAGGGATAAATATTTACAAATGTTAGCACATATGTAAGTACATTAAAATAAAAAATCCTTGTAATGTATTTGAATTCAAATACATATAAGGATTTTTAGTTGGCCCACTAGGGCTCGAACCTAGACTCTTCTGTACCAAAAACAGACGTGTTGCCAGTTACACCATGGGCCAATACCGTAATGAGGTGGCAAATTTAATACAAACTTTGTTTTAAGCAAACATTTTTATGCAAAAAGTTTTGGTCCCGCATTTTTAAAATAAAATAATATGGCGTTCATCACCTTACAATAATTTTATAGGTGAACTTTTTTATATTATTAGTAAATTCGCCACAATTATAATATATACAATGTATGGGTTCCTTTAACTTTAACAACTGGAATAAAATCGTAGGGTGGACGGTATTTGGCATTGCTCTGTTAACTTATTGGCTTACTGTTGAACCCACAGCAAGTTTCTGGGATGCAGGTGAATATATCACCACATCCAGTAACTTAGAAGTAGGTCACCCACCTGGAGCACCCCTTTATCAATTATTAGGCGCTTTTTTCTCCATTTTCGCGATGGAAGCTTCAAATATTGCCTTAACAATAAACTTAATGTCCGTCTTTGCAAGTGCATTTACGGTACTGTTTATGTTTTGGTCAGTAACTATTTTACTAACCAACATTATTTCGAAGAAAAATGAGCTCAACCAAAATAATCAAATCGCAATATTAGGAAGTGCAGCTATAGGTTCCCTCGCTTTTGCCTTTACCGATAGCTTTTGGTTTAATGCTGTGGAAGCCGAAGTATATGCTATGGCCGCTTTCATTATGTCTGTACTATTTTACCTCGGTTTGCGCTGGGAGCGAGAAATGAATACCTATCGAGGGGATCGGTGGCTGATTTTAATTTCGTTTTTAATAGGGCTTTCTTTTGGCGTACATTTTCTCGGATTACTGACTATTCCAGCAATTGGATTTCTTTATTTCTTTAAAAATTATAAAAATATCACAATCAAAAATTTCATTATTGCCAACATAGTCACAGTTGCCATTTTATTGTTCATATTCAAACTTTTATTACCAATGACAATGAAATTTTTTAGTGGTTCCGAGTTGTTCTTTGTGAACAATATGAACATGCCATTTAATTCAGGAACTATCATTGCCGGCCTAGTATTTATTGGACTTTCCTATTATGGATTACAATACACTAGAAAGAAAAATTACACGCAATTAAATACCATGCTACTTTGTGTTCTTTTTATATTAATTGGCTTTTCAAGCTGGTTAATGCTGCCTATAAGAGCTAATGCAGGTACTGTAATTAATGAGAACAATCCCAATAATGCTCGGGAACTACTAGCGTACTACAACCGTGAACAATATCCGGAAACGCATTTGTTTTATGGCCCATTATTTACAGAGACATATGCTGGTTTGGATCTTGATAGCCCCTATAAGGATGACAAACCCAAATATGAGAAAGACCAAAAAACTGGGAAATATATCATCGTAAATAATTTCAAAAATGCGGTTCAAAATCTGGACAATAATCACAAAGCGTTCCTGCCCAGAATGTGGAGTACCGACAATAGCACTAACTATTTAGAGTTCTTAGATGGTTTAAATTTTTCAATAAAGCCTGAATATCGCAGTGAAGCAAGACTAGTAGAGGAAGTAGCAAAATTCAAACAGGCATATAATGAAGGCTTGGTGGATGGTGAAAAGTATGACAGTTTTATGAAAGATTTTGGTCCTTTTATGAATATTGAAAAACCTTCTTTTTTCGATAACATGAAATTTATGTTTGAATTTCAATTCGGATATATGTACTGGCGCTATTTTATGTGGAACTTCAGCGGAAGGCAAGATGATATTCAGGGAGAATACACCAATGAACATGGAAACTGGATTAGCGGTATTAGTTTTCTCGATGAATTACGATTGGGATCACAAGATAATTTACCAAATGATGTAAAAAATAATAAAGCACGCAACACTTATTACTTACTCCCACTCATTATAGGAATTTTAGGATTAGTTTTTCATTATAAAAATGACAGGCAAAATTTTTGGGTACTCCTAGTCTTTTTCTTATTTATGGGCTTAGCATTAAAAGTATATCTCAATGAGAGACCTTTTGAACCTAGAGAAAGAGATTATGCTTTGGTTGGTTCTTTTTACGTTTTTGCCATCTGGATCGGATTTGGTGTATATGCGCTATATGAACTCTTAAAAGAGTATATAAAACCAAAAATTGCAATTCCCCTTGTACTTTCTGTAACAGCCTTGGCAGTACCTACAATTTTGATTTCTCAAAACTGGAACGATCATGATCGCTCTAATAGGTATACTGCTCAATCGATGGCGAAGATGTATTTAGATTCTTGTGATGAAAATTCCATAATATTTACTATTGGTGATAATGACACGTTTGCCCTTTGGTATGCACAAGGAATTGAAGGATATAGACAAGATGTAAGGGTCGTAAATACGAGTCTTTTTGCAACAGATTGGTATATTGACGACATGAAAAAGAAAGCTTTTACTAGTGATCCCATTCCATCTCAATTGACGCACGATAAATATAGATTCGGCACGAGAGATTACATAGCCTACCAGCAAACAAAGCAAGACACCATCGATATAAATACTTGGATGAAATGGGTTGCAGACGATAGTCCCGTCACGAAATTAGAGATGAACAGTGGCGTTTTTGCGAATACCTTTCCCTCAAAAGTCATTCGCATACCAGTTGATAAAGAGGCTGTTTTACGAAATGGGATCGTACATCAAAAAGATGCCGATCTAATTGTACCCTACATTGATATTACCCTGAAAGGCGATTTTATTTATAAAAACCGATTATTGATGCTGGATATAATTGCCAATAATAATTGGGAACGTCCTATTTATTTTAGCGGCGGAAGCTTTGGTGATGATGATTATCTTTGGATGAAAGATTATTTACAATTGGAAGGTGTGGTTTACAAATTAGTGCCAATTCGTACACGTGTGAATCCCAAAAACCCTTTTGATATGGGACGTATTGACAGTGATAAAATGTTTGATATTGTGATGGCTTGGGATTGGGGTAATAGTGGTAGCCCTGATATCTATCATGACGTTGAAACTCGCAGAAATGGAATTACTTATCGATCTAATATCGCTCGTCTTGCCGAGGCACTAATAAATGAAGATAAATATGGGAAAGCTGAACAAGTATTGGATCTAGCCATGGAAAAAATGCCTGTAGATATGTTTGAATACTATTCTCTTCTTGAGCCCTTCGTCTTAGGTTATTATGAAATTGAAAAGGTTGATAAAGCAAGGAAGGTATATGAGGATGTTGCTAAAAAATATCAGGAAAAATTATTGTTTTATAGCGGAATGAAAGTGCAAGATCAGTATAGTATCGCTAACGAGATTATTAGCGATATGGAGCGTTATAGAGGATTAATTGATATTATTATTTTAAAAGATTCTGAGGAACTTGCTCGAATAGAGGCCAATAAATTCAATGATTATCTAAAACTATTTCGACATTTTTATTCTGAAGATGAAGGATTAGATGTTGATAAAGACATCAAAACCGATTCAACTATCGAAATGCCTCTTGATACTACCCAACTAGAAGCAGCTGAAGAAATTCCATTAGATTAACATTGTGATTCCCTATTTGGTAAAAATGCCCAAACTTGTTCAACGGATGTTTCCGAAACGAGTTTGGGCATTCCCCAACAGTCCAAATACCGTTTTTCTCACTTTTGACGATGGTCCAATTCCAGGAATTACTCCATGGGTGCTGGACACCTTAAAAGCGCATAATGCTAAAGCTACTTTTTTCTGTATTGGAAATAATATTAGGCAACATCCCGATATCTTCAAAAGGATTATTTCAGAAGGACACAAAGTGTGCAACCATAGCCATAACCATTTGAATGGATGGAAAACAGATACCGCAGACTATGTAGATAACGTAGATAAAGCAACAGATGAAATGAATAAATTTCTGAATTCCCCTGAAGTCTTAAATTCACCATCGTACTTCCGTCCACCCTACGGAAAAATCACTCAAAAACAGGCCTCCTCACTTCAAAAAAAAGGTTACACCATTTGCATGTGGGACGTTTTAAGTTTTGATTTCGACGCATCGATTTCCGAAGAAAAATGCTTTCGCAATGTCAAAGAAAATATAAGTAACGGAAGCATTATTGTATTTCACGACAGTCTAAAGGCAGAAAAAAACCTTCGGTATACACTACCCAAAATTTTGGATAATATGAATACCAATGGCTGGTCTTGTAAAGCAATTGAATTATAAGAAGCAAAGCTAGAAGAAGTGACGGAGTTGAAAAACAGTATTAGGCTAGTTCTCACTCCCCCTCTGTTTTACATAATATTAGACAAACTCTTTTACTAGTCCTATTAGAGTATTTGCATCTTGCTCTCCACTTTGGCGCCATTTCATCTCGCCATTTTTGTAGATCATAAGAGTTGGTAAACCCTTCACTCGAAGTGCTTCCGCAAGTTCCTGATTCTTTTCTACATCAATTTTAATGACACGTGCTTTGTCCCCAAGAGCGGCAGCGACATCTCTTAAAACAGGATGCATCCCTTTACAAGCGTCATCCCAATCTGCATAAAAATCCAATAAAACAGGCACTCTAGTTTCAATTAATTCCCCAAATTTTGACATCAAATTAAAGTGTTACTTGAACAATTGTATTGCAAATATAGCATTTCCCCCAAATTAAGCGATATTACGTCTCTTTTTAAGTTGAATTACAGTGATTTCAGGCCAGATTCCTACTCTTCCGGGATATCCCAAAAAGCCAAATCCTCTATTCACATTAAGATATCGCCCAAACTCCTCATACATTCCAGCCCAGTTTTCATATTGATATTTCACGGGACTCCACTTAATCCACCCCGGAATTTCAATCCCAAACTGCATTCCGTGGGTATGTCCACTTAAAGTAAGTTGGAAATTGCGATAGTCCTTTTTCACTTCTGCCTTCCAATGTGATGGATCATGACTCATCAATATTTTAAACGCTTTCTCGTCAACTCCCCTGCATGCCCCATCCAAATCCCCTGCTTTCTTGAACCCATTCTCCCCCCAATTTTCAACCCCTATTAGAGCGAGTCTATCATTATCTCGCTCTATGAAATGATGTTCATTGAGCAATAACTTCCAACCCATTTCCTTTTGTAGCTTCTTTAACGCTAACAGATTCGCATTTTTATCCATTTCACTTTCCCAATGTACATAATCACCATAATCGTGATTTCCTAATATTGAAAAAACACCGTCTTTAGCTTTAATCGTCGAAAAAATGCTCTTCCATTTATCCATTTCTTCTACTACATTATTAACAAGATCTCCTGTAAATAATACAACGTCACTTTTCTGAACATTCACCAAATCAACAGCATATTGAACTTTCTCGGCATTTGTAAAACTTCCACTATGAATATCACTTATTTGCGAAATCGTATACCCATCAAAGGCATCGGGAAGATCATCAAACTCAAGCACATAATTTAAAACCTTATAATTGTACTTTCCTTTATACATTCCATATAGCAAAGATGTAAAAGGAATTGCCGCTATTCCCAAAGCAATAGTGCTCAAAAACTTTCTTCTAGATGGAATATAAAATTCTTGACTATCACCTATAATGCCAACTTTTGAAAATAGTCCAGCAAATAATCTAATAATGTCTTCTCCAAACATGAAAATAATGAGAAGTAATTTTGGTAAAAAAAGTACAAGAAAAAATCCAAAAATATACATCCTGTCTGCCGCCATCATTTTAGGCGAACCACTTAAACTTAACTGATTAATCAAAGCAACTAAAACAAGAAGAGAGACTATAAAGTACCCAACATAAAGCCAAGGATTTCGGGTAACAGTTTTTATAGCCTGAAAGGCATAAATATCAACAATAATATAAATTAAAACAAAAATAATCCAGCGTACGGTCATAAATCCTAAGAGAATTTTTAAAGATAGTATGTTTTAAAAAGATGAAATACACATTCACTTTTTTTTAACGGTTTTTAGTATCTTTTCCAACCGTAAACCGCATATGAAAAAATTTATTTTCTTTTTAAGCTTTCTATTGCTAATTAGTTGTTTCCCAAAGGAAATTGATCTTCCAGCACAAAAGGACACCTCTTTAATTTCTTATGTCAATCCCTTTATTGGTACTGGCGGGCATGGGCACACTTATCCTGGTGCAACAATGCCTTTTGGAATGATGCAATTAAGCCCAGACACTCGCCTAGAAGGATGGGATGGCTGTAGTGGATATCATTATAGCGACGATTACATCTATGGATTTTCGCATACCCATTTAAGCGGAACAGGAGTGAGTGACTATGGTGACATTTTACTAATGCCTACCAATGAAATTAATTATAATAATGGTGCTGACGGTAAAAAAGGTTATAGAGCCCATTTTTCTCATGATACTGAAAAAGCATCACCCGGTTATTATAGAGTGCATTTAGATTCTACCAATATTGATGTCGAATTAACGGTAACCCCTCGCGCTGGAATGCATAAATACACCTTTCCTTCTTCGGAAAACCAGATTGTTATACTCGATTTAGAGCATCGAGATAAATTACTAGATTTTGAAATTAATCAAATTTCAGATACAGAAATCCGTGGATTTCGAAAATCTGAAGCATGGGCAAAAGAACAAAGTGTTTATTTTTATATCAAATTTTCACAGCCTATAGTTATGAACGAATTCTTCGTTCGAACACCTGATAAACGCTTCAGAAAAGCAGCTATAAAAATCAATAATCCTAACAATGAAAATGTTATTATTTCAATTGGAATTTCAGCAGTAGATCAAGAAGGAGCTCGAAAAAACCTAGAATCAGAAATTGGCTCCAAAAATTTTCAGCAGCTTAAAATAGAAGCTGAAGCGACTTGGGAATCTCAACTTGAAAAAATAGTTATCGAAAGTCCAAACACAGATTATAAAACGAACTTTTACACCGCATTATATCATACTATGATTGCTCCAAATCTTTTTCAAGATGTGGATGGTCGCTATCGTGGAATGGATCTAAAGATTCATCAAACAGCCGATTTTGATTACTATACCGTATTTTCGCTTTGGGACACTTTCCGTGCGGCGCATCCCCTCTATACTATCATTGAGCAAGATCGGACCAACGACTTTATAAATACATTTTTAGCAAAATACGACGAGGGTGGAATCCTACCTATTTGGGATTTAGCTGCTAATTATACAGGTTGTATGATTGGTTATCATGCAGTACCAGTGATTGCAGATGCTTATCTTAAAGGGATTCGAGGTTATGACATCGAAAAAGCATTTTCGGCAATGACCCATAGCGCTTCACAAGATCATTTGGGGCTTTCACATTTCAAAAATTTAGGATATATTCCTGTAGAAGAAGAAAGTGAGTCCGTTTCTAAAACACTAGAATATGCCTACGACGATTGGAGTATAGCGACAATGGCAAATGAAATGGGAAAAATTAAAGAGTATGACCACTACCTGCAGAGAGCTCAAAACTATAAAAACGTCTTCGATCCACAAACCAACTTTATGAGAGGCCGGTTTCGCAATACTTGGTTTTCTCCCTTCGACCCATATGAGGTGAATTTTAATTATACCGAAGCCAATGCTTGGCAATATAGCATGTATGTTCCTCATGACATGAGTGGGTTGATGAATCTTATGGGAGGGAAAGATGACTTTGAAGAACATCTTGACACATTATTTACGGCTAAAGCTTTAACTTCTGGAAGAGAACAGGCCGATATTACAGGTCTTATTGGGCAGTATGCACATGGAAATGAACCTAGCCACCATATGGCGTACCTTTATAATTTTGTAAATAAGCCACATAAAACACAGGAAAAAGTTCATGAGATTTTAACCACCTTATATCAAAACACTCCTGATGGTATTTCGGGGAATGAAGATTGTGGGCAAATGAGCGCCTGGTACATATTTAGCTCCTTAGGCTTCTATCCTGTTACTCCTGGAAGTAATCAATACATTATTGGTACTCCACTATTCGGAAAAGCAACTGTCAACCTAGAAAATGGAAAGCAATTCACTGTGGTTGCGAAAAATGTTTCAGAAGTAAATAAATATATAGCCACAGCAACTCTCAATGGAGAAAAATTAACTCGAACTTACCTAATGCACAATGAAATTATGGCAGGAGGTACATTGATTTTTGACATGACTCATAGCCCAAGCAAATGGGGTACGAATGAGGGTGAGCAACCTACAACTTCGATTAATGATCACCTTATCACTCCTGCTCCCTTTATAGCCGAGGGTGATGTAGCTTTTAAAAATGAAACAAAGATTGTTTTAGATGTTGCCTCTAAAAAAACTGAAATATTTTTCAGTTTAAATAATTCTGAATTTATAAAGTACACAACTCCCTTTACACTAACGGAAGAATCGACAATTACTACATATGCAATAAAAGGCGGTAAGAAAAGTGCTTCTCTTACCACTCAATTTTACAAAATAGATCCTAATCTAAGTCTCACTTTAGAAACTGAATATGCCAATCAATACAATGCAGGCGGGAACAATGCACTAATCGATGGCATTCGTGGTGCCCGTGACTTTAGAACCGGAGCTTGGCAAGGATATCAGGGTAACGATATAATTGCCATTGTAGATTTGGGTAGTGTGAAACCAATAGAAACTATAAGTATTAATTTTTTACAAGATCAAGGAAGTTGGATCTTTTATCCCACAGAAGTTGAATGTTATGTATCTGATAGTAGCACTTTTTACAAGAATCTACCCGCACAGAAAATTGCTTCGGAAACACGATCAGAAGAATCAGAATTGAAAACAATTCAATTTAGCATGAAGGGTAATAGTGCACGTTACATTAAAGTAGTTGCAAAAAATTTAGGAGACCTTCCTGTTTGGCACCTTGGCGCTCCATTTAATGGAAAAGCCTGGATTTTTGTTGATGAAATTGAAATAAAAAACCCAGAATAAATTCTGAAATCACCTCGTAAAATGAATAAAAAACTGAAAATATGAAACGTAGAAAATTTATTCAAAATGCCTCCATCACTGGCCTAGGAATGATGACTGGAGCGGCTATTTTAAATAGTAATAATGCTTCTGCTAAAACTAAAACTGAAGAAAAAATCTTATCAATTTCTGCGGTAAAAGCCATTTTACCTGTTGTAATTGCAACATGGAATGTCCCTACTTCCACAGCCAGAGCTTGGGAAGTATTACAAGAAGGAAAATCTGCCTTAGATGCAATTGAACAAGGATGTATGGTAGAAGAAGCTAATGCCGAAGGCCAATCGGTTGGCATTGGTGGATTGCCCGATCGAGATGGAAATGTAACCTTGGATGCATGTATTATGAATAAAGAAGGGAATTATGGCGCTGTAGTTTGTATGCAAAATATTATGCATCCTATTTCTGTGGCACGTAAAGTGATGGAAGAGACACCTCATGTTATTTTAGCCGGCCAGGGCGCAGAACAATTCGCAATTTCTCAAGGATTTACGAAGGAAAATCTACTCACTGAAAATTCCAAAAAGGCTTGGGAAGAGTGGAAGAAAACATCGCAATATAAGCCTATAATCAATATTGAAAATCACGATACTATTGGAATGCTTGCCATTGACAAAAATGGTGATATCTCTGGTGGATGTACAACAAGTGGATTAGCTTTCAAGATGGCCGGTCGAGTTGGCGATTCTCCCATAATTGGATCTGGATTATTTGTAGATAATGAAATTGGAGGAGCGACGGCAACTGGTTTAGGTGAAGAAGTATTAAAAACGGTTGGTAGTTTTTTAATTGTTGAACTAATGCGTCAAGGCAGGTCTCCGCAAGAAGCATGCGAAGAAGCAATAGGGCGTATTATTAAGAAAAGTCCTGATTTTAAAGATTTTCAAGTAGGATATATTGCCATAAACAAGGCAGGTGAGACAGGGGCATATTCGATTCATCAAGGCTTTAGTATGATGCGTTATCAAAATGACTTAAACGAAAACATTGCTGTCGATTATTATAATAAATTTTAATCTAAATAAATGAATCAACCCAAAAGGTATCGCTCGGCATTTATAACAATTACGGTCTTATTTTTTCTTTGGGGATTTATTACTGTACTGGTAGACAGCCTAATTCCAAGACTTAAAGACGTTTTCAATCTTACTTATTTTCAAGCCGGTTTAGTACAATTCGCGTTCTTTCTTGCCTATTTTATATTTTCGATTCCTGCGGGGTTTTTACTATCCAAAATCGGATATAAAAAAGGAATCATTTTAGGATTAGTTGCTATGGCTATTGGATGTTTGTTATTCTCTCCTGCGGCATCTTATAGAATATTTTGGATGTTTTTAGCTGGTTATTTTACCCTTGCAGGTGGAATTACTATTCTTCAAGTAGCAGCCAATCCTTATGTTGCCTTATTAGGGAGTGAAGACGGTGCTTCAAGTCGCTTAAATTTATCCCAAGCATTTAATTCGTTTGGAACTACCATTGCTCCCGTTGTTGGTGCTATATTTTTATTGAGTGATACTATAAAATCTGCGGAAGAAATTTCGATTCTAAGTGAAGCCGATAAAAATTCCTATTATATTTCTGAAGCCGCAACGGTGCAAGAACCTTTTGCTATGGTTGCAGGATTTATAGGGCTATTAGCGATTATTTTTCTGTTCATTAAACTTCCGAAGCTAATGCACGAAAGTCCGCGCGATGGCTATGGCCAATTACTTAAAAACAAAATGGTACGAATGGGGGTTTTCGGAATTTTTATTTATGTAGGTGCTGAAGTAGCAATTGGAAGCTATTTAGTGAACTATTTCCTAAGTATGAATTTAGCGGAGGTAGTTTCTAAAAATGAAACGATGATGAATATAGCTAATACCATCGCGAATATATTTAATGGGACTTTTTCCGGGAAAGACCCAAAATCCTTACTTGGAATTTTTGTTACTTTTTACTGGGGTGGGGCGATGCTAGGTCGCTTTTTTGGAGCATATCTAACCAAGATTTTAGCGCCGGCAAAAGTATTAGGTATTTTCGCATCGCTTTCAATCGTTCTGATACTCCTTTCAATAAACACTCAAGACCTAATAGCAATGTGGTCTATATTGTCTGTAGGATTCTTTAATTCCATTATGTTTCCAACCATTTTCACTTTAACATTGGAAGGTTTGGGTAATCTAAAAGCTCAGGCGTCTGGTTTATTATGTACGGCCATTGTAGGGGGTGCTATAATTCCTCCTATGTATGGATTCCTCACGGATGAGCTTGGATTTAAATTTGCATTAATACTGATAATTGCTTGTTATGGTTACATATTATACTTTGGATATAAGAAATGGATATCTAAGTCGCTATCCACTTTATAAGTAAATCTGTGAGAGGCATATAGACCGGAATATAGAGAATTACAAAAAAAATTGTAATTTTACCAGCATAAGTAGGTTGATAACTACTGTTATCAATTAAATTTGGGGCGAAAAGTCACCACGTCTGTGGTGACTTTTCAATTTTCATCGGCGAACACTTTTTCGCCACTTACTTCCAAAGCTTTAAACTTCATCACCAATTCTAATGCATCTGGAATTACATCGCTACATAAAACAATAAGGGATCCTTTTATAGCATTATTAACAGCAAAGGTAATGGCTTCCTTTTCTGAAGGAATAATCGTAGTTTTCTTTGTGGGATCCTTCGACTGAATCCCATCATTCAACATTTTAATTAATTCTTCTTCTGTTCTTCCTCTTAATCGCTTATCCTGACGAATAATAATTTCATCAAACATTTCGGCCGCAATACTACCTATCTCATTTGTGTCCTCTTCACGTCGATCTCCAACTCCTGCAATAATACCAACTTTTACTGTAGCATCTAATTTATCAACGAATACCTGTAGTGCACGCATACCCGCCGGATTATGGGCATAATCTAGCAAAATAGTAAAGTTTTCAAATTTAAAAAGATTCAATCTGCCAGGAGTTTGAGCAGCAGACGGGATAAAAGTCTCCAAACCTGCTTTCATATCTTCTATACTTATTCCTTTAATGTTAGCTGTTAAAATTGCAGGCAATATATTCTGAATCATAAAAGTGGCCTTACCTCCATAGGTTAATGGAATATTTTCGGCTTTCATTATTCGCATTTTCCATGTTCCTCTACAAATAGTTACATAACCATTTTCATAAATTGCTGTAATTCCTCCCATTTTTTGCAAGGCCTGAATCCTAGGGTTATTTTCGTCCATTGAAAACAAGGCAAGGTTGCAATTAATTCCTCTCTTCATCTCATAGACTAAGTCATCATCCGCATTCAAAATTGCATAGCCATCGGGCAAAACCGTTTCTGGAATAACTCCTTTAACTTTGGCTAATTGTGCGACTGTATGAATTCCTTTTAAACCTAAATGATCGGCAGCTACATTGGTAACAATTCCGATATCGCAATGTCTGAATCCAAGACCAGCGCGTAACAATCCGCCTCTGGCACATTCCAAAACAGCAAAATTCACAGTAGGATCCTTCAAAACAAATTCGGCACTTGAAGGTCCAGTACAATCCCCTTTCATTAACAACCTATTTTGAATATAAACCCCATCACTTGTCGTATAACCAACTCTATACCCGCTCATTTTTGCTATATGAGCAATTAAACGAGTTGTCGTAGTTTTTCCATTAGTGCCGGTAATAGCAATAATTGGGATTCTGCCAGTATCCCCCTTCTTTGGAAATAATTTATCTACTACTGGTGCCGCTACATTCCTAGGTAGACCAGATGTTGGTGCCAAGTGCATTCTAAATCCGGGACCTGCATTTACTTCTAATACAGCACCTCCGGTTTCTGACAAAGGCCTTGTAATATCACTTGTCATGATATCAATTCCACAAATATCTAGATCAATAATTTTGGAGATTCGTTCGGCCATAGACACATTTGATGGATGGACAATATCCGTAACATCCTCAGCCGTACCCCCTGTACTCAAATTGGCAGTATCCTTCAATAACAATCTTTCTCCTTTTGGAATAACAGACTCCAAGGTATAACCAGCATCCTTAATTATTTTATTAGTTAGATCGTTAATAGTAATCATAGTAAGCACATTTTCATGTCCATAACCACGACGTGGATCCGCGTTTACTTTATCAACTAATTCTTGAATGTTTGATATTCCATCTCCAACAACATTTGCTGGAGTTCTTATGGCAGCGGCTACCAATACATTATTAATTACTAGCAAACGATAATCTCGCCCTGTTACAAACTTTTCTACTATGACTCTGCTAGATACTTTCTTAGCCGCATGATAAGCCCCTAAAGCATGATCATAATCGTGGATATCAACAGTAATTCCTCGCCCATGATTTCCATCAACCGGCTTAATAACCAATGGGTAACCTACATAACGACAAGCTTCTTCTAAACTACTTTCCCTACTTATAATATCGCCTCGTGGTACTTCAACCTGGGCCTGCTCCAGTAAATATTTCGTATCCTCTTTATCACCTGCTAATTCAACGCCTATACTACTGGTTTCACTTGTTACGGTAGCCTGAATTCGTTTCTGATTTGCTCCATAACCCAGTTGACAGAGAGAGTATTTATTCAAACGTATCCATGGAATACCACGGCTAGCAGCTTCTTCAATTATCGATCCTGTACTTGGGCCCAATCTTTCAGACTCTCTCAATTCTCGCATTTGTTGAATATCATCATCCAAGTTATATTCCTTTCCATCTATGAGAGCCTGACAAATAGATACCGCAGCTTCAGCAGCATACCTTCCAACACTTTCTTCAACAAAAGAAAAAACCACATTATAAACACCTACTTCACCATAACCTCTGGTCCTACCAAAACCAGTATCCATACCCGCCAATGTTTGAATCTCTAAGGCAATATGCTCTATTATATGTCCCATCCAAGTTCCCATATCCAGACGCATAAAAAACCCCCCTTCACATCCCTCACTACATTCATGAGAGTACAAACTTGGAAGCAATTTTTTAAGGCGATCACTGAATCCTGGAATCTTATCGGAAGGTAATTCTTCCATTTCCTCCAAATCTAAAACCATTACTATTAAATTGCTTCGTCTCACCGACCAATAATTAGGTCCGCGCATCGCATTTATTTCTCTAATTCTCATATTTGAATGATTTATTTATATTATAAAATGAGTTAACATTGAAGGTTACACCAACTTACATTATCTTACTCATTATTTCGACTAGTTAAATCTGGGTCCTAATTAAATATTTAGGACAGATGAAAGTTTATAAATATATAATTTTTTTTCAAAACAAAACTCTTATTTTTGACCCCAACAAATAAAAGCTTATGAGCGCAAAAGGCATTTTAATTCCAATAGGTGGTAATGAAGATAAGGGAATTGAAATTAGTGAAATTTATCATTTAGAGTTCATTGAAGAAGGAATTTTGTCTCGTATTGTTAAGGAAAGTGGAGGAAAAGATGCCTCCATTATTATTATTCCAACTGCCTCAAGTATTCCTGATGAGGTGGGTGAAAATTATTTATTCGCCTTTAAAAAACTCGGTTGTACCAATACTGTAGTGATGGATATTCGCAAAAGGGAACAATCTGAAGATCCCATAAATATCAAATTAATGCAAAATGCAAATTGCGTGATGTTTTCGGGAGGAAACCAATCCAATATTACTCAAGAAATTGGAGGTACATCGCTTCACAAAATAATGCTAGACAAGTATAAAAAGGAAAAATTTGTAATAGCAGGAACTAGTGCTGGTGCCATGTGTATGTCGTTGGAAATGATTACAGGTGGTGGAATTAAAGAAGCCTTTAAAAAGGGNGCGACAAGCATGGGTGAAGGAATGGGCTTTATTCCAGATTTAATAATCGATTCCCATTTTATTCGAAGAGGTCGATTTGGTCGTTTGGCAGAGGCAGTCGCAAAATTTCCAAAAATAATAGGTATTGGATTGGCTGAAGATACTGGTTTAATAATCAAAGACAATTCTTTTGAAGTTATAGGATCGGGAATGGTCATTATATTTGATGCTCGAAAATTGACTCATAATAATCAAGATAGAGTTGAAATAGGAACTCCTATGTCGCTNACAAATTTAAGAACACATATACTTGCAAATGGAGATCGCTTTGATATTAAAAAGAAAAAAGTGAAAGTTTCCCCCTATGAGATTTGGGTTAAAGGGGCTCAAACTTTGTAGCTATACATCTCATTTCATCTCGATACAAAACCTCACAAGTTCGGTTTTACTCGATGTGACATCATTGTAATACTGTCTTTGTCACTTCGAGTGATTTACTTGGAACCAGTAAATTGTATCGAGAAACAATTACGGTATAAAACAACAGATTGCTTTACTGTGTTCGCAATGACGTCTTACTTATAAATAGAAATTTCCTTTTTTCCATCAGACGTTTTCCTAGCACGATACATTCCCTCAGTATTAAATTGCATAGAAATATTCCCTTTAGCATCAACGGCAATCAATCCTCCGTCACCTTCTATTTCCATAATTCTTTTATGAATTACTTCCGAAGCAGCTTCTTCCAATGACCACCCTTTGTATTCCATCAAACAAGAGACGTCGTAAGCAACTACCCCACGAATGAAAAATTCACCACTTCCTGTGCAACTTATTGCACAAGTCTTATTATTAGCATAAGTTCCCGCACCAATCATCGGGCTGTCTCCAACACGACCCCATTTTTTATTAGTCATTCCTCCAGTTGAAGTAGCAGCCGCAATATTCCCTTTCATATCGCAAGCAACAGCACCAACTGTTCCAAACTTCCCTTCCTTTTTGACGCTATGATCTAATTGGAATGTATCACTATCTTTTATTCCCTGCCATTGCTTGTAACGGACTTCATCGTAAAAGTAGTCTGGGTTTTCAATCGCGTAACCATTGTCTTTAGCAAAGCGCATTGCTCCTTCTCCGGCCAAAAACACATGATGGCTTTTCTCCATAACATCGCGTGCCAAGCAAATTGGGTTTCTAATTCCCGTAATTAAAGAAACAGCTCCAGCCTTTAAATCCTTTCCGTCCATTATCGCAGCATCCATTTCGTGAGTACCTTCCGCAGTAAAAACACTTCCTTTACCCGCGTTAAAAAGTGGCGAATCTTCCAATAATTTTACTGAAACTTCAACCGCATCCAGCGCACTTCCTCCCTTATTTAGAATATCATAACCAGCTTCCAAAGCTATCTCGAGAGCCTCTTTATACAAACCTTCCAACATTGGAGTCATCAATCCTTTTACTAAAGTTCCTGCCCCACCATGTATCGCAATTGAGAATTTATTGTCCATTTTACTATTTTTATTACGGTCGAAAAATACGAATTGCATTTCAATTAATTTCTAATCGAAGGAGAAGTTTTGTAGCTTTGGAATTCGTATAAATAACACATCATGTCCGACCAAAAAAGACTTTTTCTAGTTGATGCTTACGCCTTAATTTTTAGAGGGTATTACGCCTTTATAAAAAATCCAACCATCAATTCGAAAGGAATGGACACCTCTGCAATATTGGGCTTCACAAATTCCTTGCTGGATGTAATAAAGCGAGAACGCCCAGATCATTTGGCAGTATGTTTTGACAAAGGCGGAAGTGATCTTCGGAATGAATTATTTCCTGAATACAAGGCAAACCGAGATGCAACTCCAGATGCGATTAAAATTGCAGTACCCTATATTTATAAAATTTTAGAGGCAATGCATATTCCAATTATGGTAAAGGAAGGATTTGAAGCAGATGACGTAATTGGAACCTTGGCCAAAAAAGCCGAAAAAGAGGGCTATAAAACTTTTATGGTTACGCCCGACAAAGATTTTGCTCAATTGGTTTCGGAAAATATTTTTATGTATCGCCCAGTTTTTGGTGGTGGCTATGAGACCTGGGGAATTCCAGAGGTTCAAAATAAGTTTGAAGTAACCAATCCCCTCCAGGTGATTGATTTACTTGGAATGATGGGCGATAGTTCTGATAATATACCAGGACTTCCTGGTGTTGGTGAAAAAACTGCAAAAAAGTTTATTGCCGAGTTTGGTTCAATGGAAGGTCTATTGGCCAATACCGATAAGCTTAGTGGTAAAATGAGAGAAAAGATTGAGAACGCCAAAGAATTAGGTATGTTATCGAAAGAACTTGCTACCATTATTTTGGATGTTCCAGTAGACTTCAACGAACAAGATTTTGAAATGTCGGAACCCGATATTTTAGCGGTTACTGAAATTTTTCAGGATCTAGAATTTAGACGTCTTACCGATAATTTTATGAAAACCTTTACTTCAGAAAATATAACTAAAAGATCTCCTGAAGTGAATACCGAACTAACTGAAAGCATCAAAAAAGCAGAGTTTTCATCTGCGGGAGCTGGTCAGTTTTCACTATTTGGAGGAGACGGTGAAACCCCTTCATCGCCAACAGAAGTAAAAGCCTTCAGTTCACGAAATACAATCCTAACAACTGAGCATTTTTATCAGACTGTTCAACCTGGGCTAGCCACGAAACTTTTTATTCAGAATTTAATGAAGCAATCCAGTGTTTGTTTTGATACAGAAACTACGGGTTTAAATTCTTTGACTGCCGAATTGGTAGGAATTGCTTTTTCATGGGAAACTGGCAAAGGATATTATTTGCCTTTTCCCGATAACAAAAATGAAGCTCAAGACATTATTGAAGAGCTTCGCCCATTTTTCGAAGCCACACATATTGAAAAGATTGGGCAGAATCTGAAGTATGATATTAAGGTACTGGCTAAGTACAATGTTAAGGTAAAAGGAAAATTATTCGACACTATGCTTGCCCATTACCTTATCAATCCAGATATGAGACACAGTATGGATGTTTTATCTGAAACCTACCTTAACTACACCCCTGTTTCAATTTCTGAATTAATTGGTAAAAAAGGAAAAAATCAACTTACGATGCGCGATGTTCCTTTGAAAAACCAAACAGAATATGCAGCTGAAGATGCAGATATTACCCTTCAGCTTAAGGAACATTTTCAAAATGAATTAGGCGAAGCCAATACACAAAAATTATTCGATGATATTGAAATACCTTTGCTTAGTGTTTTAGCCGATATGGAACTGGAAGGAATTAATCTCAATAAAAGTTTTCTTAAAGAACTATCGGTCGATTTAGATTTGGATATCCTAAAACTTGAAAAGGAAATTTATTCAGAAGCAGGAGAGAATTTTAATATAGCTTCCCCAAAGCAATTGGGTGAAATTTTGTTTGATAAATTAAAGTTGATTGCAAAGCCAAAAAAAACTAAAACAGGGCAATATTCTACAGCCGAAGATGTGCTCTCTTACTTAGCAAAAGACCATAAAATTATTCGTGATGTTCTAGAATATCGAGGTCTTGCCAAACTTAAAAGCACCTATGTGGATGCGCTGCCAACCCAGGTTGAATCTAGTACTAATCGAGTACATACCGAGTATATGCAAACAGTGGCTGCCACTGGAAGATTGGCGAGCAACAATCCTAATCTTCAAAACATCCCAATTCGAACCGAACGAGGTCGTGAAGTAAGAAAAGCATTTATTCCTCGGGATAGTGATTACCTATTATTATCTGCAGATTATTCACAGATAGAGCTTCGTATAATCGCGGCCTTAAGTGAAGAGGAAACCATGATTCAGGCTTTTAAAGATGGTGAAGATATCCATGCTTCTACAGCTGCCAAAGTCTTTAACATCCCATTATCTGAAGTCACCCGTGAGCAGCGGTCGAATGCTAAAACAGTAAACTTCGGAATTATATATGGCGTTTCAGCCTTTGGATTGAGTAACCAAACGGATCTTTCAAGAACGGAAGCAAAAGATCTTATTGATACTTATTACAAAACCTATCCAAAACTTCGAAGTTATATGAGTGGACAAATTGATTTTGCCCGAGAAAACGGTTATGTGCAAACGGTTTTAGGGCGTCGACGATATTTAAATGCGATAAATGGAAGCAACGCAATAGTTCGGGGCGCAGCTGAACGAAATGCCGTAAACGCTCCAATTCAAGGAAGTGCGGCAGACATCATTAAAATAGCAATGATTAATATCCACAGAAAACTTTCCGAAGGAAAATATAAAAGCAAAATGTTACTACAGGTACATGATGAATTGGTATTTGATATTTATAAACCAGAATTGGACGAATTAAGACCTTTAATTAAATCTGAAATGGAAAACGCATTTAAACTTGCCGTGCCACTTGAAGTAGAAATTGGAGTTGGTGAGAATTGGTTGGAGGCTCATTAGATTAGACACAAAACATTCGTTAATTTTGTATTTTAAAATTGATAAATTCACTTTTAAAAATACTATTACAAATTGAAAATATTTGCTGCCAATTATAAAAATTTGTACAAATGAGTAATTCTATTGAGCGTTTGTGGAATTATACGGTAATTTTAAATATTATAATCCTTTTAAGCTCTTTTAATCTTTTTTCTCAAGATGTCGAGCCAAGACGTTGGAATTCACTCCCCTTGGGCACTAATGCCATTGGCGGTGGGTATGCGTTTACCTTTGGAGATACCAATTTTGACCCTATATTAGAAGCTGAAGATGTAACCATTGAGTTCAATAGTTTTATTGTTTCTTATGTTCGCCCTTTCAAATTAGCTAATAAACTTGCGCGTATAGACGTATTGTTACCCTATACAATTGCCAAGTGGGAAGGCTTACTAAGTGGGAATCCAGCAAAAGTAAAACGCAACGGTTTATCGGATCCTAGAATACGATTATCTATGAATCTTATTGGTTCGCCTCCAAGTGGTCCCAAGGAATTACAAGAATATCTTGTTGCACATCCCATTAATACTACTGTTGGAGTTTCAGTTGCTATTAGATTACCCATTGGGCAATATTATGATGACAAATTATTAAATCTAGGAGATAATCAATTTAAAATAGTGCCGCAAATTGGTATCGTTCATAACAGAGGAAAATGGTCTTATGAGTTTACTGCTTCCGGAATTTTCTATACCAAGAATAACGATTTTCTCAATGTAAATGAAAAAAAGCAGGATCCTACATTAGGATTGCAAGCACATATTATTCGAAAGTTTAAACCGGGATATTGGGCATCAATAAGTTCTGCCTATGGTTTAACAGGGCAATCAATTATCAACAGTGAACCTATTAGCGACGAACGTATTGATATAATAGGTTCTTTAGCTTTTGGGTTTCCAGTTGCCAAGATGCAAGGAATGAAAATTGCTTATTTTCTTTCTGATACGATGACAGACATTGGAGCGAACACAAATACTTTTGCTCTGGGCTGGTCAATTCTCTTTAAATAAAGATTGCCCGATTAACAAATTGAATAACAAGATGATACGAAATGAAAGTTAGGAATTCTCAAGTCTTGATTTTAAATTTGCGATTGATCTAGTAAAATGTATTTTAAAAATGAAAAAGAGAAAAATTATAGCCACATCCCTAATCATTCTTGCTACTATTGTTATTATTGCAATGGTACTACTTCCAGGATTTGTAAGGAAATATACCGTTAATAATAGTAAGGAATTATTAGGCCGCCAAATCCAAATAAATAAATTAAAACTAAATTATTTTACTGGGAACATTGAAATCAATGATTTTATAATGTACGAAAAGGATGAAACTACCCCCTTTGTTTCATTCGATACATTAATTCTTAATCTAGAACCTTACGGATATTTTAACAGTGAAGTCATTGTTGAGAAATTTTACCTTCAAGGCTTAGTTGTTAATACGCTCGTAAAAGATTCCATTTTTAATTTCGATGATTTGATAGAATTCCATTCTAGAGAATCCGATACATTAGCTCAAGAAGATTCAGAACTTTTGAAATATAGCCTCTCGAATTTGGAGCTAAAAGAAGCTGAATTCATTTTTGACAATAGAAATGTTGACAAGGTTACCGACATTGAAAAATTTTCATTTTTCATTCCTTTTATAGGATGGGACCAGAATGACAAAAGTACAGCTGGTCTTAAATTCAATTTTAAAAAAGGAGGATTCTTAGAGTCTAATTTGAATGTAAATCACAAAAATGGGGACTTTGATGCTCAAATACAAATACAAGATTTATCGTTAGAACCCTTTACAAATTATGTAAAAGAATATGCTGAAATAAATAATTTCGAAGGAAGGTTTAGCGCAAAGATTGAAATTATAGGAAACACCTATGAAGCGGTCAACTCTATTGTAACAGGTTTAGTTGAACTCAATGATTTTTATATAACAGATAAGAATAACAAAACCTTTCTGTCATCAAAAAAAGTAAACGCAAATCTTAATATAATAGATTATGCGAATGCTAACTATATAATTGATTCATTAATTATTAATGAGCCGTACACCTATTTTCAGATAGATAGCCTTACAAATAGCTTTTCACAAATTTTTAAATTAAACAATGATACAATTGCTTCAGAAGTTGCAATTAACAAAACGGTTAAAGATTCTACTTTGGAAAAACCGCTGAGTTATGCGGTCAATTACATCGGAATCAATAAAGGAGTACTTGATCTTTCCGAAGGTGTAATGGTGGGTCCAATTGATTATCATTTTAGTGAGATTAACTCAATTATATATGGTGTTTCAAGTACGTCTGATAAGATTGAAATTCAAGCCAATTTGCTTTTAGATGATGAAGCATTTGCGACTACTGTTACCGAAATTAATCCGCAAACATTCGATTTTCAATCACAGTTAAAAGTAAATGACTTAAGTATTAATAAGTTCTATCCATACACCACTGAATATGCAAATATAAATTCGTTAGAGGGCATTGCTAATTCGGACATAGTAATAAAAGGAAATGTGGATGAATATATGAAATCGCTCATTTCTGGACATGTCGAAATTGATAATTTTGAAATGACAGATAAAGAAGGTGCCGCTTTTCTGAAATCAAAAAATATAGATTGTACAATTAGAGAGGCAGATGTTGAATTTACTTCAATGAATCTAAAATCTTTAGTCTTGAAAGAACCTTACGTCTATTTTGAAATGGACTCTATTACCAATAATTATTTTAAAATATTCAATTATATCCCGGAGAGCGTTGTCTCAAATGACACTTTATCATCAAATCAAAAAACTATTGCCTCTACTGATGACTCTTTATTTTATAATATCGATAGTTTTAGTATTATAAATGGTGTTATGGACTACCGAGATAATTTAACCGGCGAACCTTTTGATTATCATTTAAGTAGCATAAAAATTGATGCCGATAAAATTAATAGTGCTGCGGATTGGATAAAAATTAATTCGGAAATGATTTTAAATAATCGTGGAAATTTGGTTGCAGAATTAGGCTACAATCCTAATGATACCAATTATTTGAATTTGGATTTGTCTGTTGAAAATTTCCTTTTACCCGATCTAAATATTTATACCAATTATTATATGGGTCATAATATTTTGGTAGGTGATATGTATTATTATTCAAATTCAGTAATTACAGCTGGAAATATTGAAAGTGAAAATAAATTATTACTTAAGAATGTTTCAATCAAGAATAACAAAAAAGGAATTTATGCATTACCATTAAAGTTTGCTCTTTTCCTATTGACAGATAAAAATGGCGATGTAAATTTAGATATTCCTGTGAGAGGTGATCTAAATGACCCCTCGCTTAATGTTGGTAAAATTGTATGGTCGGCATTTAAGAACTTAATTGTAAAACTTGCAACAAGTCCAGGACGGCTCTTGGCCGGATTGGTTGGAGGCCCAGCTGAAGATATTGAAACGATACAATTTAAATATTCAGATACCATTCCTTCAGATAAGAATATAAAGCAACTAGATAAAATTCTAACCCTTGAGGAGAAGAAAGAAGGCCTCAAAATTGAAATGGTTTATTACACTGACAAGGAACTTCAAAAGAAAGCAATTGCTAGAGAAATTCTTGGTAAAATGTATTTTACAGAAACTTCGAAAGAGTATTTAAAAAATGAAGAGGAGTTCGAGGATTTTATTAAACTTAAAGCGGGTTCAGATTCTTTAGAAACAAATGAAGCTATTAATATTTTGGTTCCTACAAAGACAGTTGATTCATTGGCTTTGGTGACCAAGGCTCAAATTATTAAAAGTACGTCAGATTATCTGATAAAAGTAAACCCAAATACTAAAATAATCATTAAAGAGTCTGATCCTCTTGAGCCTGAAAATGTTGGTTCTCCATCCCAATTTAAAATTAAATACGATATGATAGAGGATGAAATCAATATTAAAAAAGATACCATAAATTGAGTCTTAATAAGGGCATTCCATTTCCTTCTTAAAGGCACACATCAAAAAATAAGCAATTGCAAGTGCAATTTGCCTATTATAACGCTAAGTAAATGCTTAAAATAATTACCAAAATTAGCTGCTTACTATTTATGAAAAATAACTTATTAACGTTCATCATTATTATTCTTATGGGATTTGTACAATTATCTTTTGCTCAAGAAACTAGTCAAGAAGTACCAAAAGATGATACAGCAGAATTAGCATTAATGACTATATTTGGTATGAATATAAACAACTGAAAAATATGATAATAAAAACTTTATTTCGTAGCTGGTGGATGATTCTAATTCAGGGAATATTAATGATTGGATTGAGCATTCTTGTATTTAAAAATCCCGATACTGTGCTCGCTACTGTAGCTCTATGGCTTGGACTAGTTGTATTGCTTAGTGGATTGGTTGGCGTACTTGCCTGGTTTATGAATTCGAAAGAGCATCGTTCCTTTACGGCTTTAATGGGAAGTGTGGCCATGCTCCTTATTGGGATACTGATGATTTCTAAAATAATTCTTACCATAAAGGCAATTACTCTTGTGTTTGGCTTCCTTACTGCTTTAATTGGAATAGTAGTGTTATCTGGTGCTTGGAATAGCAGAAAACAATGGTCATTGTGGTGGATTATTGCATTATTTGGATTGGGAGCCTTAGTTGCTGGAACAAAAAGCATGGTAGATATTTATGATGGTACAAAAAGCATAAGTAACTTAATGGGTATAGCTATTCTCTTATCGGGAATTGGATTGATTTTCCTATCCCTCGTGAAAAGAAAAATTGTGATGGCTATAAATAATTAGTAAAGAACATATATCAAAACAAATTACTAATTTTATACTTAACACGATTCCTTAAAAAAAATAAATTAAAATTATTTTATTATGAAAAAGCACATCCTAAACTTACTAATGTTCGGTCTTATTGGGTTTTCCCAAATTGGTTTCGCCCAAGAGCAAATTGAAACTGATAATAAAGAATCTTTAGAAAAATGGAATTTTTTAGTTGAGGCTTATCTCATGTTTCCTAATATGGATGGTAATACTGGAATAGGAGATTCGCAAATAGTAGTTGATGCGAATGTTGAAGACATTTTAGGCAGTATAACCCTTGGCGCCATGCTTTATGGAGAGGCCTCCAAAGACAAATGGCATATTACGACAGATTTTATATATATGAAACTTAAACAAGAGGTGGAGTCTGGTTTAACAGGCCCTGGTGGAGGATCAATTGTGACTAGTGGGGATATCTTTCTCAAGCAATTCTCATGGGGAGCAGCAGGTTTTTATAGTGTTACTCCATGGATTGATTTGGGAGTTGGTGGAAACCTAGTTTCATTGAAAACCGAACTTGATCTATCTATTAATACAGCAATCGTAGAAAAAGAAGCTTCAAAAACTTGGTTCGATCCAATGATTACGGCACGAACAAGCAACAAACCCGGAAGTAAATTCATTTATCAAGTGAGAGGGGATATTGGGGGATTTGGAGTAGGATCTGACTTTGCTTGGCAAGTTCAAGCCTATGCGGGTTACAGGTTTTCAGAATTATTTCAATTAACTGGTGGATACCGTGTGATTGGCTTAGACTATAGTGATAACAATTTTTTATACGACGTAACAACTTATGGCACTGTACTAAGATTAGGATTTAATTTTTAAAAATAAATTATGAAAAAAAACATTTTATTTTTTGCTGTTATTGTATTCATAAGTCTGACACAAAATGCCATTGCCCAGGAAACTAGTCAAGAAGTGCCAAAAGATGATGCGGCAGAATTAGCAAAAAAACTCTCTAACCCGATATCAAGCTTAATTAGTGTGCCTTTTCAAAACAATACAGATTTTGGTATAGGTGCATTTAACGGAACTAGAAATACATTAAATATTCAGCCAGTGGTACCCATAGGTATTACCGAAAATCTGACCTTAATTACGCGGTTAATTTTACCCGTAATTTCACAATATAACATAACTGGAGTCGGGAACTCAGAAACTGGATTAGGCGATGCTGTTTTAAGTGCTTTTATTAGTCCTTCTAACTCAAAAGGGGGATTAACTTGGGGTGTAGGACCTGTTTTTCTTATCCCAACAGGAACTGATGATTTGCTTACATCCAAAAAATTTGGTTTAGGACCAACAGCTGTTGCCTTATATCAAACAAATGGAATGACTATTGGAGCATTATTCAATCAGATATGGAGCGTCGCTGGCGATGCAGATCGAAGTGATGTAAATACATTGTTCTTTCAGCCTTTTCTTAATTACAATTGGAAAAGTGGTGCGGGTATTGGAGGTAATTTTGAAGTTACCCAAAATTGGGAGGCAGATACAACTACTGTTTGGTTCAATCCTACAATAAGTGCGGTTACCAGTCTAGGTTCTCAAAAAACTCAGTTTGCCGTTGGCCCTAAGTTTAATTTGGCCGCACCAAGCGCAAATAAAGCCGATTTAGGAGTTAGAGCTGTTGTTGTGTTTCTATTTCCTAATTAATAATGGAATTAAATACATTAGCAAAATAATGAATAGAAAACTAATATTCCTGTTTATAATTAGCACTCTTATTACTGTTGCCGGATTTTCCCAAGAAAAAAGCAAAAAAGAACTAAAAGCTGAAAAAAAAATAGAGGAACAGAGACGGGTGGAAGCTCTTATTAATTCCAATAATTTTGTTTTTGAGGCGAGAACCGCACTACCTACAGGAATGAGACCGATTGATCTTTCTACCCGCTCAAACTATGTAACATTTGAACCTGAGATGATTGATAGTTATATGCCTTTCTTCGGAAAAGCCTATAGCGGTGCTGGATTCGGGAATGACAATGGGCTTGAGTTTAAAGGAAAGCCCGAAGAATTCACCCTTGAAAAAGGAAAAAAGAATTATCAAATTAATACCCTGGTAAAAGGAGAAAGCGATTCCTACAGAATATCTCTTTCTGTAAGTTTTAGCGGATATGCCTCTCTATCCATATCGAGTAATAAGCGGAGTACCATTTCGTACCAGGGTGAGATTTCCGAAATTAAAAAAGAAGAAGGCAAGAATTAACTTGAATGTATTACACGAAATTTCTTACCTCATTCTATATTTTAAAAAGATTAAGAAACAGTGATGCCTGAAGTTTTATTTTCCATCAAATACTTTAGACACGTATAAAAAACACCATATGAAATCTTTCTATCGTTTTATCAGAGCAACATTTACAGGAGGCATATTATTTTTACTTCCCATGGTTCTATTATTTATAATATTTGGTAAGGCCTTTGAAATATTGCACAAGATTTCGGCTCCCATTGCCGAGAAATTACCAGATCAAATTTTCGGATTTGATGGAAGCATGTTATTGGCTATTTTTTTATTGATTGTTGTTTGTTTTTTTAGCGGGTTATTGTTCAAGACTAATCTAGCAAAAAAAGGGATTTCTAAATTGGAAGATAATGTACTTGTACTTATACCAGGTTATTCATTAATAAAATCCATTACAGCAGGTGCAATTGGAGAAGATGTTGATAATGCTATGAAACCAATTTTAATTAAAGACGGCGAATCATGGGGCTTAGGGTTTTTAGTTGAAGAAGGCGAGAATATGAGTACTGTATTTATACCTGAAGCACCAAAGCACGATTCCGGAGAGATTAAAATTATACCTACAGTTTATATCCAGAAATTGGATGTCTCTACGACTAAATTCATTCAAAGTTTTAAAACATTTGGTAAGGGAGCAATCCATTGGATGAAATAATAAATTATCTTTGAGGGTATGTTAATTTCTAATATTCCTTTAATATGANATTATCCGTTTTTTCTAAAAACTTTTTAGTATTACTTAGCTTCTCTTTAACCACTCTTTTAAGTGCCCAACAGTCAGAAAATTCTTCCTCTCAAATAGGTGTGCAACAACCTGAAACAGCTTCTGTTACCTTAGATGGTAATGTTCTATTTATGGTACGTGGTGTATCTGCATTACCAGCTAAACAACGAGGAAAAGATATAAGTAAAAGGATAGAAAATGCCGCAAGTAATTATTCTATTTCTCCAGATGACATTAAAGCAGTTGAAGACAATGACCATATAAAAATTTCTGCCAATGGGCTTCTTATCATGGAGATATACAAACCCGACGCAGAATTAGAAGGTGTCTCTCAAAATATTCTTGCCAGGATAATACAGCAGAAAATAATGACCTCCATTAGCTTATATAGGCATGAACGAAGCAGGCCCGTTATTATTAATAATATTATCCGTGCTTTGATTGCTACAGCTATATTGACAGCCGTATTATTACTCTTACTATGGCTAATTAAAAAACTGAATATAAGAATTCAAAACAAAATTAAAAAAAGGATAGATTCTGTCGATAATGTATCTTTCAATCTCATAAAATCAAATCAGATTTGGAGAGTATTTCACATCTTATTTGACACCTTGAGATTGGTTATTATCATTTTTGCTCTTATCCTTTTTGTAGATTACGTACTTGGGCTTTTTCCATGGACGAACAGCTTTTCAAAATATACGTTAAAATTAATACTTGATCCAATTGCCGATTTAGGAAAGGGTTTTATTGACTACATGCCAAAATTTATCTTCCTGCTTTTAATTTATTTTGTCACAAAATATTCCTTGAAGTTGATTAAATTATTTTTTCTTGGAATTAAAGAAGGCGGCATCATAATTAAAGATTTTAAATCAGAGTGGTCTATGGCCACCTATAATATCGTGAGAGTTTTCATAGCTGCATTTGCCATTATTATTGCTTACCCATATATTCCAGGGTCTGATTCTGTTGCCTTCAAAGGTGTTTCCGTATTTGTTGGGGTCTTGTTTTCTTTGGGATCATCTTCCTTCATTGGTAATTTAATTGCGGGTTATTCCATGCTCTACCGCGGGGCTTTTAAGAATGGGGATTGTATTGAAGTAAATGGGCAAATAGGTTTTGTTGAAGATCAAAAACTATTAGTTACCCGAATCCGCTCCTTTAAAAATGTGGAGATTGTAATTCCAAATTCAGTTTTATTGAACAGCAGCATCAATAATTATTCGGAGAAAGCTTCCCAACGGGGGTTAATATTACACACAATTGTAGGGATTGGATATGAAACTCCATGGCGTCAAGTAGATGCAATGTTAAAATTAGCCGCAGATCGAACCGATGGAATTCTTAAAAATCCTCCCCCATTTGTACTTAAAAAAGCATTGGCAGATTTTGCCGTGAATTATGAAATTAATGGCTATTGTAATGACGTAAATAGTATGAATACAATCTACTCTCTATTACATCAAAATATACTGGATGTTTTTAATGAGAACGATGTACAGATAATGACCCCATCTTATATTGCAGATCCGGAAGTTCCTAAAGTTGTACCTAAAGACCAATGGTTTACTCCATTAGCAGATGAAAAGGGTTAAAATCTCTTTTTATTTTTTATTCTCTCTGAATTATAGATTTTTATTATAAAACCTAATTTTAAACAAAATTTAAAACCCTTAAAAATTAAAAATCGTATGAAAACGTTTAAAAAATCTTTCCCAATTTTTATTTTAGTTGCCCTAATAACTATTAGTTCCTTTGCACAAGATGTTAGACCATCGAGGGAGAAATGGAACCTAATATCAACTCAAGGAACAGTTAACTCAATAAACAAAGAAACAAGAGAAGTTGAACTTATGGGTTCCAAAGGGGATCTTGTTACGATTACAGCAAGCGACGCCGTTAAAAGATTCGATGAAATCTCGGTAGGTGATATTGTTACCTTCGATTACTATGTTTATTTAAAAGCGGAGTTTAGACAACCTACAGCTGAAGAATTAGCTGAGCCACTAGTAATACTTGCAGAGGCTGGAAAAGCTCCTGAAGGCATGGATCCAGCTGCAGTTGTTGGCGCGGTTGTAAGAGCAGTGGTAACTATTGAAGCTCTAAATCGTCCTTATATGATAGCTACGGTAAAAGGTCCAAGAGGGAACTATACTTCAATTCCAATGGAAGACAAAGAATTAATTACCCAATTACATATTGGTGAAGTTGTTATTCTTACCTATTCAGAAGCAATGGCAATTTCCCTTGAAAAAGTAAAACCTAAATACTAGTTTTAAACGAAGTATCTTTTCTTAGAGCTAAGAAAAGATACTTCTTAAATAAAAATTGTTTACCCTAAAGATTGCTCGCACCTTCATTAAGACATTCGAAAAATTTTCGAATTATTTTAGTACATTTAAAACCATTTCATTCAAATTATTGAATCTTATAATTTTTGATGGTTACATTTTTACGCAAATATTTATTAGGGCTTTCCCTTTTAGTTGGCTTTGCCTCTTGGGCTCAAAATGATACCATTCGATTAAAAAATAATGATGTCATAGTTGGAGAAACTAAAAACCTAAATACTGGTCTTTTAACAATTGAAACTTCTTATAGCGACAAGGACTTTATAATAGAATTCGACAAAGTTGATGCTATTATTATTCAAAGGAGATCTGTCATCTCTCTAACGGGTGGCAGACGATATTTCGGCAAAATAAGATCTAATTCATTAGGAAAAATAACCATTACCTCAGAAGACGGTAAGATCGAAGAATTCAAAATAGATGAATTGGTTGGTCTAGTCGAGGTAAATAACAGATTTTGGAAAAGATTTAAGGGTACTTTAGACGTAGCTTTTAACTTTACCAAGGCAAATAATAATGCTCAATTCACCACTTCTGGCACTTTAAATTATAAAGGGGAGAAATGGCTGTTAAAAGGAAACATTAACATATTAAACTCTGCTCAAGATAGTATTGTTGATGTTAAAAGAACGGATGCATTGGTGGAGGTTCTTAGACTATTACCTGAAAAATGGTATATGTCCTTCGATGTTTCTTTTCTCTCAAATACCGAACAAGCTCTTGATGCAAGAACAAGTCCGGGTCTTGCTTTTGGTAGATTACTAAAGAGTACAAACAAACTCTATCTTGGCGTTGCGTTAGGATTAACATATAATTCAGAAAATTACGTAGATCCTTCCCTGGATAAAACATCTGCTGAGGCAGTTTTTAATTCGAGTTTTAATATGTACAATTTTAAAGATTTTGATCTCACGACTAATTTAAAATTTTATGTGAGTTTAACAGAAAAAGGGAGAATTCGTACCGATTACGATATTACTGTTAAATATGATTTGCCATGGGATTTTTATATAAAAGCCGGTTTTACTTTAAATTATGATAATCAGCCAGCGGTGAGTGGAACCGATTTGGATTATATTTTCACAAGTGGTTTTGGATATAAATTCGATTAACAATTCATTCTATAATTTGCCTTTTATTTAATCTCAGAAATTGAATGATAAATTCCATTTATTCAAGATATGCATAGCTAGAAAACAATTACTTTTGTATTAAGTTTTAATTTTATTCACAAATTATGAAGTATTTTATATTAGTTAGTATAGGAACCTTTTTGATAAGTTGTTCCAAAATTGATAATTCGGCCAAAAATGTGGCTTTGATTGAAAAATACATTCAATCTGTAGAGACTGTAAATTATGAAGAGATAGCATCTCTTCTAGATGAAAATTATCTTGGCCTTGGACCTTCCTATGGAGATTCAATTAGAAAACCCGCTGCTTTGGCAAATTGGAAGGAAAATTCTGAGAACCTATATGAAAGTATCAAATATAACAAATCGAGAAATGCTGGATTTACAGTTTCTGAAGGAGATAATCAGGGAGATTGGGTTTCAAATTGGTCTGAACTAGTTATTACTTATAAAGATGGAAGAGGTGCAGTAACTATCTGGGCAAATACCATCTATAAAATAGAAAATGAAAAAATAATAAAATCCTTTACTTTTTATAACGAAGCAGATGCCTTAAGACAATTAGGCTATGTGTTTTATAATCCAAATGACCTTTAATATTTTAAAGACGATGACAACAAAATCAATATTACTAATTCTTGCAATTCTATTAAGTTCTGTTTATTCAAATATCGCCAATGCACAATCTAATGATGGAATTGCAAAGAGCCTTGGTCTCTATGTATTTCCTCCTGATGGAAAAGATGCCGCAGGGCAAGAAGCCGATGAAATGGCATGCTTTAACTGGGCCAAGAAAGAAACGGGAGTTGATCCGTTAAACCCGACGCAAGTTCAAGCTGCCAAAGTCGACACATCTCCTGATGGGACTGCAGTTGTAGGCTCTATTAAAGGCGCAGCAGCAGGTGCTGCTATTGGCGCTATTGCTGGTGATACTGGAAAAGGGGCTGCCATAGGTGCCGTTGCAGGAGGTATAAGAGGCCGACAAGCAAAAGTAAGTCATGATAAGCAACAGCAACAGCAAGCAAATCAAACAGCTGATGCTATGGAAAAAGAATATATGGATAATTATAAGAAAGCTTTTTCTGTGTGTATGGAGGCAAAAGGTTATACGGTTAAATAAGGCCGAAAATACCTTAATTTAGTATTTTCTTTTTACAGCTATAATCCTAAACAAAATAGCTGTTTATATAATTATTTTGTAGATTTTATTAACGATTTTAAAAAGCTTCATTTACGCCAAAATAGAAGCCACTACTTCCATCTATTCCCTTTCCAATATCCACTCGAATCCACGTATCTTGATTTTCAAGAATTTTGTATCGCACTCCACCTCCTATACTTGGCTTCATATTGCTGAAACTAAACAAGCCTTCTGCATCACCAGCCACTTCACCAAATAAACCAAAGCCATTCAGTGCCCAACGTGGATGAAAACGATATCTATATTCTCCCTGTACCACATACATATTTTTATCGATAAATCTGCCCATGAAATAACCTCTTGCTCTATTACTTCCCCCGTAAGAAGCCAATCCTTGAAACGGTGGGTCTCCAAAATTACCTTCAAAATATATCTGAAGTGCTATTATACTCCTTTCACCTAGTTTTCTATAAGTGCGTAAATCGGCAATGAATTTATTATAAGATTGGGTTGAGCCAAATAATTTGCTAGAAAATTGAGCATTCAATTTAAGTAATTCGCCAGAAATTGGAGAACCTGTATTATCTCTGGAATCCAAATTAAAAATAACCCCAAGTCCACTTATAACCGCCCTATCACTTCCCAATATTTCTCCACTCGCCAAAAGACCACCTTCTTCAGTTTTCGTGACCTCATGATTTTCATAAATATATTCAAATCCAAAGTTAAGAGATGGAGGTAATCGTTTTAAAAAACTAACTTTTAGAATGTGAGAGGTCATATCGTACGACTCCTTATTGTCTTCTGGAGTAGCTATACCAACGCCCCAAAATGAATTAGGATACACTTTATACTTATAACTCATATCCATAAATATATCTCCCTCCCCAAAGTATATTTGTGGTATAATGTCTAAAATAAATTGCTTATTTGCAGTGTAAATTCCATCAAAAAAGATGTTAGAGATTCTGTCATTATAAACATTCTTTTTATTCAATAAAAAGAGTTGCCCTCCTCCTCCAAAACCGAAATTCGTTTCCGGTGTATAAAAAATGATGGGGACAGCCACAAACTGATAACTTTTAGATTTTGCAATTGTATCAGTTTTGAAGACGTCATTTGTGCTTTGACTCCTTGCTGTAAGAAACAAACAGAACAAAATGAAACTTAATATATAGCCTCTATTCATTAAAAATGCTAATTACCTAATAATATTTTAAAACCGAAGGAAAAAGATAAACCATTAGACACAAAATCTACATTTTGTATACTATTATCCGACGATTCTTTTTGTTCAATTTTAATTCGATAGTTGCTAAAATTAAGCCCTAGGTCGAGTACAACAAAATCATAAATCACATAAGAATAACCTAAGGTTGATAAGATTCCATAACCATATCCCTTGTCAATATGCTCGGAGGTTACATTTTCTACCGTAGTGACTATATCTTCCCTATAGATAATAAATCCAGGAGAAAAACTAAAAAAAAGTGAACCAATCTTGCTTTTTGAAAAATAATACGCTCCTTTGGGACCTATAAATACATTTTCTGTTGTTCTCGCACCATCAGTTTCAGCAATATCAGTTTGAATATTATCACGTTCCATATTAATATTAAATCCAACATTTAGTCGATCCATGATAAACTTTCCAGAACTCACTTCAATGCTATATCGATTACTTACATTTTTTTCATCTGTAGATTCATTAATGATTGATCCAGAGCTTATTGACCCGGACAACCCCGCTAACCACCTTCCCTTTCTAAAAGAGGTTACAGCAGTATCCTTCTCAGTTTCCTGAGCAGTTATTACTGCTGTAGAAAGAAAAAACAACGCAACTGAAAAAATAAAAATTATGATTCTCTTTATCACTAATTAAATATCTTAAGAAGAGTTAACGTCAAAATATAATCTCAAAAACCAAAATAAAAATACACTCTTTCATTATTTTGAAATAACTACTCAAAGGTAAGGTATTTAATCAAAAACCCAATCATTCAATTACAGTAAAGAGCTAGTATTAAGGAACAGTTACGACAGCCTTATCCAAAAATTAATTGTCTATTATTCCTTATTCAGCATGTCCATAATCTGTCGATAATCCTGATTTTGAGGTGCGATTTCAATCAATTTTGAACAAGTAAAATAAGCTTCTCTAAGTTGTTGAGTGTTTAATAGAGGAACAAGCTTGGCATAAAGTAATCTCTCACTATTTGGAAATCTCAAAAGCGCCTTGTTTAAAAACACTATAGACTCGTTTAATGACCCTTCATTTTGAAGTATTAAACTGTAATTGTAAAAGGCATTTTCATTATCTGGATCTTTAACTGTTGAAGCCAGCAAGTATTTCTTTGCTTCTCCTGCATCTCCCAATTCGTTATAAGCAAGCCCTAGCATATAATAGGCATAGGCAAATTCGGGTTCTTGCGCAATTACTTCTTTATACAACGCAATTGTTTCATTCAAGTTTCCCGATTGATAATACAACAAAGCCAAATTCATTCTAGACTGATTGTAATAATTGTCTATAATCAAAGATTCTTTATACGCTTCTATCGCCAAATCAACATTGCCTTTTGCCTCATAATATAATGCTTTTTGATGCTGTCCTCCAGCAAAGTCCGCGACAACTTCTAAGGCCTCTAAATATTCTTTTTGGGAAGCTGCAAAAGGTATTGCATCTAGGCTAATTGTTTGAGTAGAATTATAATATCGTGCCGCCGATATCCGTACTTGTCGAATAGAATCTCTAAGCAGAGGTTCTATATACTTCGAAAAATCTGTACTGCCTGAATTCACAAAACTGTTA
>BS_KBA_SWE02_21mDRAFT_10000036_pt1 | contig 40484 bp, 60 predicted proteins | sample BalSeasSWE02_21m_FD_9196 | JGI IMG/M metagenome (IMG submission 9196)
TAATTATAGTTTTCTATAAAGTTGTTGATAATGTTTATGTTATATTATCTAAATACTATAAAGATAAAGACAGCAATAAAATGGTTCAAGCTGTTGAATAAGGAGTTAAAATAATGAGTTCACTTATATTAGAAGGAGCTATTATACAGGAAGCTAAAATTGTGAAAGAATCTCCTGGAAAAGCAATCTTTCGTTGTACCATACAAACAGCAGACGATATTAATTCAAATAAAAGAATGTATCCATTTGCAGTTCTTGAATCAGCAATGCAAAATTGTTCTCCAAGAATGAGAGCACGAGCTTTTTTATCTGAGTTAGATCATCCAATACCATCTGGAACACAAATAGATAGTATTAGACAAACAACAGTGGAATTGAAACAAGTTTCTCATATTATAATAGATTATGAATGGAAAGGAAATCATTTGGTTGCTGAAATGGAAACTACCTCAACACCAAATGGTGCAATTCTTTGCGGACTTTTAAATGATAAATCAGGAATCGGATTTTCTATGCGCGGGCTCGCAGAATTATTGAGGATGACAGAATATAATCTCGTTAAAGGTCCTCTTACTATTATAGCATTTGATGCAGTTTCTCAACCTTCTCATAAAGCGGCTGTTGTTAATTTCAATGAAATGAGATTTGAATCATCAATGTTAACTGAGAATGCTGGTCAAATATGTGTTAATGGCAGATGTTTTTTACCAAACTATTTTGATCGACTAATTGAATCAAAAGTAATTACATTTTTTGATAAATGGGTATAAAAAATGAATCAGATTGATAATTATCTTGTATGTTTAGAAGAAGGTAAAATTTGGGATAAGACTAAAGAGTATGCTAAAAAAGCTGGGTCTTTTGTTAAAAAACATAAAGGAAAAATTCTTGCTGGAGCAGCTATTGGAGCTGCTGCTTATGGAGGCCATAAAGTTCTTAAAAAAACTCCAGAGGAACGTGCTTCTATAAACAAAAAGAAAGAAGCTAAATCAGCATCTGATAAAAAAATTAAAAATGCTACTATAGCAAAACTTCAAGCTAAACAAGATAAATCTAATGATACAAAAGGAAAACTTGCTGCTGCAGCTTATGCTGGTGCTAAAACAACAGAAATAGTAACAAGACCTGTAAGATGGGCTGCATCAAAAGTTGGTGGAGCTGTAAAAGATGGAGCTACATATGTAGCAAAATCAGCTAAAAATAAAATGGTACAAAGTGTTTCTGATACATATAATAAAATGAAGTATAGAAAAAATTTACGAAAATCACCAAAACAACAAGGTGTAATTGGAGCTGCTATACAAGGATTTAGGGGAAAATAAATGAATATTACTACATGTGAAGAATTTCAAAAAATAAAAAAACATGATATAATACCAAACGTTATAGATCACATTTTTACAATTTGCAAAGAAGATAAAAATTTTAATATTGAAAGTAATGTTAAAATAATAGATAAAAAAATAACGGAAATTAATAAAAAAATATCTAAACAAAAATTTTTAATAGAGAAATCTAATGATATTAAAAATGATTTACTAAAAAAAATAAAACGATTAGATGATGAAAGTTTTAAAATTAAATATAAAGTTTTAGAAATTTTAGGAAGCGAATTATGAATATAATAGAAACAAAAATTCCGGATATAAATACAAAAAATATAGATCAATCAAAAGTTAATTTAGCTGAAAAAATAATTAACAACATCAATCCTTTATTTAATGATCTACAACAAATAAAGATAGACCAATTTAAAGATAAAATGTATGAATATAAAACAATAAAAAAGTCTGTATTATCTAAAAAGGTTTCTTTAGAATCTCTGTTTGAAAATTATAAAAAAAAGCAAAAATCTAAACAACTGTTAGAAAAAATTGACAAGTTAGTTTCTTTAGGTATTATCTCAGAAGGTCACTCAAAACAAGAAACTATTGTTTTATTAAAAATTATAGATAAATTAGATATAAACAAGTTAAATTATCATATTAAAGAAACAGCAACAACCATTTCAAAACGATTTCCTTCATAAAAATAATTTTGTTCAGGATACTTTAGAACTTGTCTCCTGAACAAAACATTATACCTATTATTTAATCATTTTAAACTTCAAATTACCGCAATCCCAAATTCTATATAACCCTTCTTGTTGTCTTAACATCCATTCAGGAATATCCTTTGGTTCATCAGGTCTTTTTTGTAATCCCCATCTATATAATCTTGTTACTCCATCAACATAAAAATAATTAGGTGATGTTATTTTATCTAAATCAAAACCGAGTTTATAATAAACATTGCCTATTGACCATCTTCTGTCAGCATAAGTAAAAATCTCTTTCCACTCAAAATTTCTCTTGAAGTGAGTTAAAAGTTTACTAGCAATCCCTGGAATATGATAATATGAATGACTGCAAAATCTATTTAACTCCCAAACTTCAGCTTTCGGTTTAGAACCCCTGCTTATATTACCATGACTAAATGTCATAACAGAAACTAATTCCTCTTGATAAAAAGCTCCTAATTTAACAACAGAACTATCTTTACCTTGAATATGAAACTTTTCAAGAAATTCATTTTTTACTGAAGGTATAATTTCTTTAATGATACACTTTCTAGCATGTATACGTTTATTATTTGATACTCCTAAAATTTGAGCAAGTCTTGCCTTAACAATATCTTGTTTAAATATCCATTCATCTTCAAATATATGAATGAGTTGTATTCCATGTTTTTCACATTCTAAAGTTTTATTAAGATGATAATTCCAACTTATTTTATTAGGACTAAGCTCAGAATGCCAATATAATCCATTAAATTCAATAGCTATTTTTTTAGTTGGAATATAAATATCTAATTCTTGAGGAGATATAATATATTTAGTATTTTCTGAAAAATTAATATTTAATGTTTTGATATAATCACAAATTTCTTTTTCTCCTTTTGAAATTCTATTTGGATTTATTGGATTACAAACTGGGCACTTTCGATATTTTAAATTATTCCAAGACATTCTGAACTCATTTTTACATACTAAACATTTAAATAAATATTGTTTATTTGAATTAATATATGTATTTAATAATATTATATTTAAATTTTTTAAATTAGAGGCTACTTTGTCTTTTGTATTATTTTTAAAAAATGTTTTATTGCTTTTATTTTTAATATCATTCAATTCTTCTTCAGATTTATTTGTCCATCTATTTTGTTGAATAAGAGTCTTTATCACTGGTAGTTTGCTTATGTTGTCAACTCCATATTTTTCTAAATTAGTCTTTTTTAATTTATTAGTTCTTGCAGGATCTTTATTCCATTCTATTCCATGAATTTTTAAGTATTCACTTTTCCATTTTATATTTTTTTCTTGGTTATTTGATGGTACAGAAACCCCGTATTTTTCTAAATTAGTTTTTATTCTTTGTTCAGCTGATTTTTTAGATGCGTAACTTATTTTTTGTTTAACTTCTGGTTTATTCATTGCAATTGTTTGTGTTTCTTGTATTGTTCTCATTACAATGCCAGAATTTTTTAATCTTAAATTAATTGTACCATGGTTAACATTAAATATTTTTGCAATTTCATCTACTGGTAGTAATTCAGTTGAATATAATCTTATTATTTCTTCTATATCTAATTCCTTTACTAATGGTGATTTTCTTTTAATCTTTTTTAATGGTTTTAGTAAATTTAATTCATCCACTCTATTTTTTATACCTGGGTAACTTACATTGAATTCTTTAGCTATATATGTTACACTATAGCCTTCAGAATACATTTTTGCTAATTTAACTTCATCTAATTTTAGTCTGTTATGAGCTTTTCTTGTTGACATAAACATCTCCTTTTTTATTATGTTCTTTTAAATACAAATACTTGCTTGTATGTATATTTATATATATAATAGTACTTGTTTTAATCTAAGAAACAAACTTAAATCTTTAAGAAACAAACTCATACATTTCCTCCGTCGGGGTTTTGTTCTAACTTCTAAATCATTTTAGAACATATATTAAATTCCAAAAAGGGTTTTATGTTAAATTAAAAATATCTACCATAGGAGGTACTACCATGAAAGAACTTCTTCAAGAAGTGTATCAAACAACCAAGAAAATTTCTGGCGTTGATCCATCTAAACCTGGAAATATGAAACAAGTTTTGGTTGACGATCTTGCTTTCAATACTTATGTTGCTGGTTTAGCTGAGTCTATTGAAAATAAAAAAGATAGAGAACAATTTGTAGTTCTTGCAGAAAACACAAGAGTTAGTTTACTTGAAAATTCAATGTTCCAGATAAATCCGTACGAAACGTTAACTTTACCAATACTCAGAGTTTTTTACCCAAAACTGATCGCAAAAGAACTAATTACAGTTTCACCAATGGATAAACCAGAAACTATTAAAGCTTTCTTAAAAGCTACATTTGCTCCATCTAATAGTTCTACTCAATATCCATCTCCTGTAACTGGACAAGATATTTCAAGTGGTCCAGTTGTTGGTACTCCTGTTTCAGCGACTATGCCTGTTCCTAGTAATGCATATGATGTACTTACTGTTGCTGGTGTTGACAAAACTCAGGCTCATCTTGAAAGAGATTTTGAAATTACTGGTGTAAGTACTGACTCTACTGCTTGGACAGATGTTTCTATTGTTCCTGCTGTTGAAGGTCATTTTTCATCAAGTGTTACAATTGGTGGATCAAGTGATGTTATTTCTGGTAAAGTTGATTATCTCAATGGAACTATAGATGCATCAAGTACAACTGGTACAGTTAAATCTATTAGATATAAAGTAACTTTCTCACTAGAAGAAAATAAAATCAATCCATCTGTTAAATTAAGTGTAGATAAAGTTCGTCTATATGCAAAAGACAGACAGATCAGTGCAAACTGGACTATTAACATGGAACAAGATATGAGAGCTCTTTTTGATCTTTCTATGCAAGCTGAAATTGTTAATGTTCTTGGACAACAAATTGCTCTAGATATTGATAGAGAAATTGTTAATGCACTTATTACTGCAAATGCAAGACTTAATTCAAGTGATCATACTGGTACATTCGGAAGACAAGCACCTGTTGGTTATACTTGGGGTGATAAATATTGGCATGAAAATATCATTCCAGTTCTTAATAGACTTTCAGCTCAAGTTTATACAGATACTAATATGGAAGCTGCGAATGTTATTGCTGCTAACCCTCTTGATGTTGCTATCATTGAAGATCTTCAAGGTTTCAATTATACAGGAACTTCAAGTGTAGATGGTAATATGGGTTATAGAAGTGCAACTGTTTCTGGTGGAAAGTGGAAAGTTCTTACTTCTGCTGTTATTCCTCAAGGAACTATGTTACTTGTATACAAACCAGTTGAAGAACTAAAGAGTGTTTACATATATGCGCCGTATGTCCCAGCAGTTTTACATCCCTATCCATTAGGAGCAACCCCTTCTCTAACAATCCTTAGCAGATATGCTACTGCATTGATTAGAAGTAATGGTATTGCTGCTTGTACAATTACTCCTACCTCTCCATAATTGTAATTGTTTACAAAAAAAACCACATACTTATACTAAATAAGTATGTGGTTTTTTCCGTTTTAAATCTTAATACTAAACTTCAGATTTCCACAATCCCAAATAACTTGGTATCCTTCACTTATTCTTAAAACTCTTTCTGTTATATCCTTAGGTTCATCTGGTTTCTTTTTTAATTCCCATCTATATATTCTTTTTAATTTATTAATATCTACATACCAGTAATTTGGTTGTGTTATTTTATCTAAATCAAATCCTAATTTATAATATAAATTTCCATCACTCCATCTTTGATCAGCATAACTAAAAATTTCTTTCCATCCATAATTTCTTTGAAAATATTTTAACAGTTTACTAGCAATACCAGGAGAATGATAATTAGAATCAGAACAGAATCTAGTTAATTCCCAAACTCCATCTTTCGGTTTAGAACCTTTTACAATATTTCCTTTACCAAAAGTCATAACAGCTACCATAATTTCATTATAAAATGCCCCAATATATATAGATGAATTATCTTTTCCTTGAATATGATATGTTTCAAGAAATTCATTCTTAGCAACACTGGTTAATTCAAAAATCTCACATTTTCTAGCATGTATTCTTGTAGAATCATTAACTCCTAAAATTTGCTTCAATCTTGATTTAACAATATTCTGTTTAAACAACCATTCATCCTCAAATATTGTAATTAACTTATAACCTTGTTTTTGGCATTGTTGAAATTTATATAAATGATATTTAGTAACATCATTTATTTTTTTTCTAGTATCTTGTAAAATTTTCTCTGTATGCCAAAATAAACCACAATATTCAATTGCTATTTTTTTAGAATGAATTATAATATCCAATTCATAAGGTTTTATTAATTCTCTATTATCTCTAACTATTTCAAAACCCAAATCTTGAATATAGTCACCTATTTGTTTTTCTGCTATAGATCCTCTACTTTTTGCTTTTGGTCTACAATTAGGACAAGTATATCCTTGTTGTATTGCATTCCAATTTTGTTCAAACTTGTAATTACATTTTAAACAATTCCAAGTGTGTTTATAATAAGCATCTTGATATTCTTCTGTTAATTCTAAACCAGCATTTTCTTTTAAAAACAATAAAAGTTTAGGTAAAAAATTATCAATGTAAGATTGTTCTCTTCGTTTTCTAATAACAGGATCTTTCCATCCGACTCTAATTTTATCACCAACTATTTTAGATATTTCAGGCACTTGCATTGGATTTTCAACTCCATATTTTTCTAAATTAGCTGCTTTAATTTCTTCCATAACTTCTGGATTTTCAAATGGAGTATTATAGCCGGTTTCCTGAAAATAAGTTTCTCTAAATTTTTTCATTGAATCTGGATTTTGTAAAGCATGTTTAACACCATATTTTTTAAATAAAGCATCTTGTGATTTTTTGTTTAATACTTGTTCCCAATCATCACCATATATTTGTTGATTTTTATTTTGTCTTTTTTCTACAATATCCTTATAATATTCTGGATTATTATCAACTTCAATTTTTAATCTTTCTTGTTTTTGTTTTACTATTTCTATAACATTACTTGGGTTACTAACTCCATATTTTTTTATCATTCCTTGTTTTTGAGCTTCATAAATTTCTTGAGTTTTAGAATTTTTTACACCTTTATCTTTACAATCTAAACATAAACTAAAGTTATTTGAAATATTTATATTTGCAATAAATTCTTTTTTGCATTCTGGATTACAACATACAACAAATTTAGTTGTATTATTATTTTTTTTATCTTTTCTTTTCTTTATAGATAATAATTCTTTCTCTAACTGGTTTTTAGTTATAGTAGGTGTATTTGGAAACTGTTGTTTGTATTCGACAAAACTAATTTTATGAACTTTTTTAGTATGTCTTCCGTCTATTTTATTTAATTCTTTGCTACAAATCATACATCTAATAAAATCACAATCAACTACTACATGAACATCTTCAATATTGTTTGGCATATTTTATACCCTCCTTTGGTTTATAGTTTGTTCTAAATAATTTTAATATGTTCCAGCAAAAAAAATATCTACTCAAATTAATGAATAGATATTTTTTTTGGGTGAGCTTTTAACTCACAAAAGTCATGGACAACCTCCAATCATTTAAAAGTTATATTACTCATAATATATAAAAAATGGGATAATAATCCCTAACAGTTATTAATATATATAGAAGAAAAGTTTTTTAATTAAAACTACAATCTGGATCTGAACAAGGACCACTATCACCATCAGGTTCTGGTATGTACTCAAAATAATCATCTACTAAAACATGATTATCTCCTTTAACCCATATTTGTGCAAAACCAGTTAAGGATTTATTAATATTGCCATATTCACATTTAACAACTCCGAGAAAGTTAGGTTCAACTTTTCTAAGACAAATTATCATATCATCTTCTTTAGAAAACATACCAGTTTTCATTTCTATGAAAGTTTTTTCCATAAACTCGTTATAATATTCTTTGTTAAGAATTAATGCTATAGCGACCATGTTTATTATTCTAGAATTATCTTTTGGTCCAAATGCTGCTGCATTAATAAACATCTCTGGTAAATTTACTGTATTCAATCCATGAGTATGAGTCGGGTGTGCATTTAATTGGTTCTTATTTGTATCACCATGAATCATATATGGAAGGTTTCTATTTAAATTATTTATTTTATCTATATTTTTTACATCAACCCAAGTTCTTACCATTTTATTGTTTTCTGATTCTTCTAATTGTTTAAGGTAATATTTTTTTTGGGAAAAATTTAAACCTGTATATAATGGTTTAGCATTCGAATACTCACTAACAGGACTTCTCAAACCTCTAACTTCAGAAGTAAGAAATATAGCCCATGAATATGCATCATCTCCTGCATATTTTAATGCTTTATATTTTTTCATTTTACTTGCCATAATTATCCTCTTCTTTTGAATCAATATCAATTGCTTTAGTAGTTTTACTACCTATTTGTTGAAATTGCTTTTTAAAAGCATCTAATCCTAATGTAACAACTTGATGATTTATAAAAGATTCAATTTCTGTTTTAGCTTCCATTGTTGTTTTATCCATTGCTTCATTATATGATTTTTGAATAAATGGCAAGTTTTGTCTAACTTCCATAACAATCATATGAAGTAAATTAGAAAGTCTTTCTTTATCTTTAACTTTCAAAGTACCTTTCATTTGGATTAGTTCATCAGCTTCAAATTTTAGATATTTTAATCTATCAGTAATATCAAGAACTTTTCCTTGGAACTCTTTTTCAAACAATTCTCTTTGTGACTCTCCTGGACAATCCTCCATTTTTTTATCTAGTACTTTTCTTATAGTACAAGGGACTCCAGTTGTATTCATAGCAACAATTGCTTCAGCGAATTGAGAATAAGACATCTCAACATCTACAATAAGATCTCTTTCAAAATACCAATATCTATTAAGACCTCTATTCTCTTCACAATTACTAATTTTTAAGTGAATTGTATTATTATGTTTTATAGAGCTTCCAAACAAATGTTTATTCATATTACTTTGAGTTCTACTAAATGATAGCAATCCAAAGCTTTCATGTTCAATTTTTACATCATCATCCAAAATTTTTCTCCTTATTTTATAGATATTTCTTCGTTACTTCTTTTTTGTAAATGATTTACGTCTAAAATAACATCAGTATCTCCATCCATAAAAATAGTTTGATGAACTAAATTATTCATAACTAAACATCTATAAACATCTGTAAATTGTTTCTCTGTATTACTAATAAATCCCACACCAATTAATCTACCTGCAGATGTACCTTCAAAAGGTTTATTAATTTTTGTAGGAAACTTTTGTTTCAAAAGAATTTTTTCTTCTTCATTTAGATATACTGTTATTATACTTGACATTATAATATTCCTTTTTGAGCAAGATTGTCAGCTTTTTGATTTTCAGATCTTGGCACCCAAGATAAAGTCATATACATTTTTGAAGATAAATATTCAAACAATTTAACTGCATGTGTGTAATAAGGTTTAATATTTTCAGATTTACAATTCCAATTACCATTCACTTGCTCAACAACAAGCTTGGAATCACCAAAGATTTCAATATGAGTAATATTAGGAGCTACAATAAGATATTTAAACAACTCAATCAACCCCATATACTCGGAAACATTGTTGGTTCTATTTATTTTTGCTTTCAATACTCCACGTTCAATTACTTTTTTATTTTCATCTTCAACATACCATGAACAATGAGATAGTCCTGGATTTCCTTTAGAGGATCCATCAAAGTATCCTTTATATTTCATTTATTATTCCCTTATTTATAATATTTATTCCAGTATTTTATAAACATTGCAAGTGCTACAAACAATCCAATACTGCAAGTTAAAAATCCGTATGCTATTGATGTGAGAAAACCAATACCAGAACTAAAACATAATATAATAAGAACTATTATTATTATAAATGTTGATTCAAAATCACTTCTATTCATTAGTTACTCCTTTTATATTAATGCATAATTATTTACATTTGGAAACGTAATGCTATCTTCATTCCAGGTTATATAATTATAAACATGATCTGGATATATATGAGATTTATAATTACAATCTGCTAAAACATCTTCTATCCATCTAGCACCTATGGATAATCTAGGAATAGCAAATTTTCCTATATCATCATTATGAACAGCAAAGAAAATATCAGAACGACCTCCAGTTTCATATATTTCAATTCCATTTTTATATGTATCTGGTTTAGTTATAATTGTTTCAAGAAATTGAATTCTACAACTTGAAAATTCTTTTACATAATCTTCAAAATCTTTAATTCCATTCTCTTCAAGAATAACTCCTTGTAATACACATACTTGACTAAAACCTTCTTTTAATTTAATCATTTTTTCTCCTTATTATTATATTTATAAAAGTCCATTATTAGTTTGAATAGTTTAGGATCTCTATCTATCGTTCCATGTACATCAAATGCTATTTTCATCTTCTATCCCATCCTCCATCTTGGATATAAATAGGTTCATTATCCTCATGTTCTCCAATCAATATTTCTCTTGGAATACTAAAAGGGTTATTTCTTTTAAACTTTGTATTTTCATACATAGTTAATACTTTTGGGATTTCTCCTTGTTGAATAAACTTGGTATAACCATTGTCAATCATCTCTATAAAAACTTTATCAACTTCTTCATAAGATGCTATCCCACCAAACTGGTCAAGATCAGATACAGTAATTCCTAAACCATCAGTTGGTACTGCTTCTCTACAAGCACGTAAAGCTTCTGCTTTTTTAAGTTGTATTTCTTGTAAATCTTTATTATAAATATTATGTTGTGAATTACTATAGATATTATCAAGCATCAAGTATACTTCAGTTTTCCAGAGATTTTGAATCATACCATAATCTCCGACATCCCCATGTAAAGTCCAGAACCCAAGAAGATATTCAGTATAATTATCAGTAGATAATACCATACCATTATGTTTAGAAGATAGATCATATAAATAAATCATTCTTAATCTAGCTTTGATATTACCTAACCTAACCCTCATTTTATAATCTGTAATAGAATCTTCAGAGTCAGAAAAATCAAGCTGGTGTCTCATATTATGAACAAGATCCAAATATGGAGTTTGGAGATTATTGATATCAAAATCATCACAAAAACACTTTCCAATTTCAGTACCTCTTTGATTTTCTTCTGTTGTATTAGATCCAGTAGGTAACATTCTACCAATTAATTTGATATCTCTATTATTTTTAAATTGTTGACAAACCTCTTTTGCTAAAGCGGCAACAAGGGCACTATCAGCTCCACCAGACACACCCAAAATAAGAGATTCAATTTTTGGGTGATTTATAAGATATTTTTTAAGTTCATCAATAATAATGTACTTACTTTTACCTATATTGTTAGAAGTTAACATTTTATACTCATTCATTATTTTTCTCCTTTTTAAAATGGTCTATAAACAACTTCATCAAGTCTAACATCTTCAAAATCCCAACAATCTGGAACATATAGATACTCTTTCATTTCTTTATTAAAATATATATCACCTTTTCTCCAAGTACCCATCCAACCACTATCATCTCTACAATATTTTAAACAACGAACCCCTAACACGTTAACTATATTATAGGCACTTGGTTTATGAACAACTGGGATTTCTGAATATTTTGATTTTTCTAATAAATATTCATTCTCAGCAATTTCTAAAGATTCTAAAGCTAAATCTCCTGTTAATAAAGATTTCATAATTTCTTGATTTTTATAAAAATCATTCATCATAATTTTTCCTTATTAAATATTTTTCTTACATAGTCATCAAACCTAGAATCTAAACACATACCTTTTCCAGGAGAATCTGAAATTTTGGTTACAGGACGTCCATTACATTCAGTCATTTTCATAACTATTTGTGGAGCGTCTACACCCATATCATTAGTCAAATTAGTACCAATACCAAATGTTGTTTTAATTTCAGGAGAAAACTTACGAAATAAATCAACAGCAACTGGAATTGTCAATCCATCGCTAAATACTGCAATTTTAGATTTTGGATCAATTCCCAATTTTTTATAATGTTCAATTAATGTTTCGCACCAATGATATGGGCAACCAGAATCATGTCTTACTCCATCGAATAGTTTTGCGAAGTATAAATCAAAATCTCTTAGAAATGCATCAAACCCAACTGTATCGGAAAGTGCTATACCTAAATCTCCGCGATAAACATCAGCCCAAGATTGTAAAGCTGCTTTTTGAGAATCTTCAACACGACCTAATTGTTGGTGAGCACAAATATATTCATGAGCCATAGTACCAATAGGAGTTAGACCATATTCCATAGCAAAATGAACATTAGAGGTTCCTTTTATATATTTGGTTTTAGACGCCATATCAAGTAATTCTTTTTGCCAATTATATGAAAATCTTCTTCTAGTTCCTAAATCAACAATTCTTAAATTAGAATCCTGATGAATATGATTATCTAGATAAGCTATTTTCTCAAGAAAATTTTCTTTACCTTTAAGATAAGCAGAAATTCCATCATCTCCATTATGATGATGGAACAATTCACTAACGGTTGAAAGTATAAGAACTTCAAACATAATTGTAGATAACCAAGGACCTTGAATAATTATATTAAACCCGGTTGGAATAACATTATATCTAACATAATCATGATTCAATTGAAAATTTCTAAGAAACTCAATAAAACCAGGTTTGAAAAATCTAATAGATCTTAGATAATCAATTTCATCTTTTGTAAATTTAAGTTTACAAAGATCTTTAATCCAAACACGAATATCATTAAAAAACTTCTCACCATCCATTCTTTCATTAAATAAAGTTCCGGCACGATCTTTGAAATCGTACCTAACCATTGCATTTGGATACTTCTCAAACACAACTTGCATCATTGTCAATTTATATAGATCTGTATCACATAATGAATTTATCATATTTTCATTCCTATGCTATAAAGTTTATTTCCAATAAAGTATCTTGTTGATACTCCTCGTTTACAAAGTTTCATATCTGAATTCAATTCTTTATCTTTTATTATCTTAACTTTTATTGAATCTGGATTATTGCTAAATATCTCCATTTGATCATCATAAATTAAAATAACAATACCATTATCAAGTGTAACAAAATTAACTTCATTCATATCATTAACATTTATAAATCTACAAACATATTTTGTTTTAGTAACACCAACCATAACCATTAATTTATATTCTTTATTTTTTTGATGAAAGACTGAAAATACTGCTACTTCTTGATCATATTTAGCATCAAGAATTTTATAATCATCAAGCTCAACTACTCTTTTTCTTATCAACTGACTATTAACTTTATTAGGTATTGGTATAGTAATATGTTTAGAACCAAGCAAATCTTCTACAATTATATTTTTAAATAATTGACTTGAGTTCTCGGATATTGACCATACTGTTTTTGTAATTAATTTTACATGACCAACTGATGATTCCATAAATCTTGTTTCTATAAGGTCTCCTTTAAGTTTAACATAAATAGTATTATCAACAATAAATATTTTTTCAGCTGACATTTTTGATCCAGGATAAACTTGAATATTTGGATCTAAAGATTTCAAATCAATTTCATCATCTGTAATTTTAATTAATGTTGGTATTCCTCTTAATGGAGTATGAACTAATTGAACTCCTTGTCCAACTCGTTCTTTAACAGAACCAATATAATATGATTTTTTAGTTCTTGTTACAAATATTCCATTTAAATTAGAATGTTCTAGAATAACATCATCATAGGTTTCTATTTCTTCAATAACAAAGTTATCAGTTGATGATACTACAATATAACGAACTATTGCATTTACTTCACCAGCTGTTGCAGGAGGTTCTAATCTTTTACCTTTTTCAAACAAATTTAAAAACCAATCCATATAATTATTAGGAATTCTACTAAAATCTCTAACTGAATTTGGAAAAGTTGTTTGTTTATTAAATACAGAAATATTTGCTCTCATTCTTTTTTCCATATCATGACGTTTAAAATCTGGATGTTTTCCTTTAAACGGATGAATCCCAATAAACAACTGACATGCAATAATAGCGAATGAGTACCAATCGGTTAATTCGTTAAATATTTTTGCAGTCCAATCTCTAATTGATGGCATTATAACTGTAGCTGGAAATGATTTAGTTTGGTAAGAATTAACATCAATAAAATAACATTTTATTAAATCATTTTCATCTATCAAATAATTTAATTCATTACCATCAACTTGTATACATTTAGCAGAATGTATTTGATGAATTGTTTCTTGCATACAGGTCACTAAAGATATTATTGTTTCATTAGACACGTTATTTTGAGTTATAAACGTGTTTGTGAATAGTTTACATAATGGGGTAACATTATCAATGAAATCCATTGTAAAACCAACTCTAACTCCTTTAGAGTCGATTATTATATCTTTTGGGATTAATACATTTGGTTCTTTTATATTTTGGAGTTCATAAATTTTAGCATCAGGAATCATCTCTGAAGGTTTATGATATATTTTATATATTGTTTTATTACGTCTATATATCTTGGCTTCTCCACCTGATGTTATAAAATCATTACCCACAAGTTTAACTTTTTGTCCTTTAATGGTATATTCCATTTATCACTCCTCATGAAAACAACCTATTGAAAGGTCGTCATCGTTTATAAAACCTTTCTTTAAATATTCTCTCATTACTTTTTTAACACGTCTGCTTAAAAAAGTGCTATTGGTTGATTTGAAATCCATCATATTTTCAACAACTGTTTTATAAAAAAGATCCTTAACAATTGGAATAAATGTATTTTCAATTATTCTTGGCATTTCTGTTATAGAACCACGCGGACTATTCTCTAATACTTCTGCTTTTAATTGATTGTATAAAGTTTTGTATAGAAGTTCTTCTCTAAATATAAATGATTCAACACCATCACTTGCTATAAAAAGATCCTGTACTTCATTCTCATGAATATGAATATTAAAACAAGACATGGATTGGTCTCTTAAATATTCACCTCTTTCAGTTTCACAGAAAGCAACCACATGAGAATTTTTATATTTTTCAAAGCCATCAATTTTATATCTCAGATAAGCTGGAGCATTTGGTTTATATATCATTCTTCTGATATTTACTTTACCATTAGGTTCTTTCCAGAATAGAACACCATCACCATACATATAAATATTATAATAACCTCCAAGTTTATATACAATTATTAATGTTGAATCAAGACAATCAATCTTAGTATAAAAATTATATTTTGCTATTTCAGCATCAAGAATTATATCTTGACCCATTTTATCACCATCCATATTTAAAAGTTGACTCTGGTGTCCTTTTAAATATCTCAATGCTGTATGACACAAGATCCTTGCCCCAATATCACTATCTTTTGCTTGAGAACAACCATCACCAAGAATAATGTAAGGACAAGGATCAGTCCCAGATAAGATATAATCTTGACAAATTGTATGACTATGTCCTATCTTTAAAAAAGTATCAATGTTCATTTAATGCCTCCGGAAAAATTGGGGATCTCGATACTAACTGAGACCCCCAATATTTAAATTAGAATGTTAGGTTCTGGGAAGGACCGCCGGTTCCAAGGTGCTGACTCTGGGAAGAAATGGATTGACTAACAAATCCAAATACCTTTGCAGCTTGACCTGGTGTCATTTGTCCAACATCAATAAATTGATCAAGACCAATCTCTTTTACAAAATTATCAAGATATTGTTTAATATCATTACTATATGAAGATTTTATGTCATAAAACCCAATAACAATAATCTTTATAGATTCAAGAATCTCTTTCATTTTAATCTCTTCAAGTTTATCTTTAATTGACTGAGGTCCAAGAGTTGAAGCATTATCCATTCCATCAGTATAAACAAATACTATACCATTGGTTCCAATATCAGACTTATCAAGAACTTCTGCATATGTTTGAATTGCTGCAAGACTATTAAATACAGCATCATAAAGACATGTTGATCCACCAATTGTATGTGATGGTTTATAATCGTTCTCATCAATTTCATTAACAGGTTTAAATCCATGGTCTTCTTCTATATATGAACCAAATCTAGTATATTGAATCATTAATTTATCAGACCGAGGACTCTTTTTACATGCTAAATTTACTATCTTCTTTCCTTCACACATTTGGTTTCTAACATCATATGTTGAAGGACTTACATCTTCAGCAATTGCAACTAATGTACATTCATCTTCTTTTATTTCATCTGGTGATTTACCAGAGAAACCGAAGTTCGAATTTTCAGGTATTACAAATTCCATTTTTATTACTCCTATTTAAGAAATTTATTAGTTGTAGTGATATTACCACCAGCTTTCACAAAATCTTCAATGAAAGAGTGACCAAGTTGTTCAAATCCAGTTACATCAGACATAGCATCTTCGAGAATATAAAGCTTTTTAATATACACTGGATCAGAAAAGTTAGTCATAATATCACGAACTGTATTGGCAACACAATGGCTTCTAGCTTGTCCAGCTATAGCTACAATATCTGCTTGTTCTAAAGGAACAATAAGACCTTTATCATTCAGTTGTGTGGTGGTATCGCCAGGATCTTCAACTTCAGCTTTAACAGCAGAATAATGTTCTGTTTTAAAGTTAGAACCTTTTGTAATGGGAGTAAAGTTTCTATAGTAATCTTTCTCCCATTTATGAATGGATGATAAGATTTTTGGATTCATACACCAACCAGGCGAACCAATCAAACAATGATATGGCCAGATGATTAAGGGATACCTACCACCATCTTCAAGGGTTTTGGTATATTCAAGTGCCCATGTTCTCAAATTAGGATCAACGGCAATAACATCTCCAGATTGAACTTCACTATATGTAATCTGATCAAACGGATTAGGCATCGATCCATCTTTTTTCAACCAAAACATTGGATGAAAAATTTGATAATGAGTATGACTATCAAATGTTGTATAAATATATTTCAACTTTTTTCCAAGTCTATCAATCATTTCAGATGTTCTAATACAATCTTCAACTGCTCCTGGAACAAACAACGATCCAGAAGGGTCACAAAAATCTACTTGCGGATCAATAATCAATAATCGTGCGTCCATGTTTTTAATCTCCTTATTCTGTAAATTTAGAAAATACTAACGATACTTCATTTAAATTGGGATTATCATTTATGAAATCTCCCAAAAACCATTCACCTTCAATCTTTAATTTAAAAGCAAATTTAACTTCTGCTCCTTTCTCTTTATCTCTTTGAATTAAAGTTGGCACTTCATCAAAATACTCATCTTTAACAACTAAAGATTTAACATCTTCTTTAGATATTAGAGCTAACAAATCTAAAGCTTTACATTCTATTAAACCCATTATAATCCTCCAATTAATTCATCAATACCAATAATCTTAATTCCTTTCTTTTTAGCTACTTTTGTTTTATTTGATTCTTTAGAAGAATCGGCGACCACCAAAATATCAACATCTTTCATTTTTTCCAGAATCTCATAACCACCATTAACTTCTAAAAGTTTATAGTAGTATCTTTTAGGTTCTGGAAAACTACCAGTAAAACAAACTTTAATTAAATCTTTTGAAAAAACTTCTCTTGTTTTGATAGGTAAAATTTTATGAAGTTCAATCAATAAATCTTGATTTACTATTAACCCTTCAATAATAGCAATAGCTCTTTCTGAACCAATATTAGGGAGAGCTTCAAGTTCTGACTGTGTCATACATTCAAGTTCTGGCAAAGTTCTTCCTGTAAGAAGATCTTTACTAAGAGTTCTACCAATTCCAGGTATATTCAAACATGCAAGAAGCTGCCAATCAAATACACCTTCTGTTTTAACCTTATTGATTTCTGAAAGAAGATTCATTGCAGAAGTTTCTCCAGATCTTTCAAGNTTCAAAAGATCACTCTTTGTAANATTAAATATATCAACAAGANTTTCAACTTTTAAAGTATCCATCATTTTTTCGATCGTTGGTTTACCAAGTCTATCTATACCAATCCGAATAACAGCATCAGACAATTTATTTAACAATTTACCTGGACAATCTAAATTAGAGCATTCTAATTGAGGTTCTACATAAATAACTTCAAACCCACATATAGGACACGGAGGGATTACAATAGAAGTTCTATTTTCACCAGGTCTTGAATCAGAGATATATGGGATAACATCTCCAGCTCTTTCAAGTTTAACTTCATCCCCAATATGTAAATCTCTATCAATGATATTTTTCCAGTTATGCAATGAAGGACTAACTATAGTCACTCCATTTATCTCAACCGGATCTACTTTTCCAACTGGAGTTATATCATGTTTTCCAGCACTAAAAATAACTTCTCTTAAAACTGTCCATTCAAAAGGATTATCAAACTTAAAAGCAATAGCTGATTTAGAATGATGTCTTGTTGAACCAAGAGATTTAGCATATTTTTCATCTGCAACTTTTAATACAAGACCGTCAGTTGGAAAATTAGAATCTTTTGCTTCTTTACAAAAGTTATCCCATTTTTCTTTTCCAAGATCTTTAATTACTGCCCATGTAAGAACATAACAAACATACTCAAAATCAATAAAATGAAGAATTTTTGATGGAGTAATATCATCNCTCCCAAGTATTCCTTGAACAGCATTTCGTTCATTCTTATATTTTTCTCCACCTTTTCTTGTGAATTGATCCCGCATTGCTGCAAATTTTGATTTTGTGAAAAGAATTTCTCCTCTCATATTATTTGGATCACCGTTTGTTAAAATATTCATAAAAGGCAATTTATGAGTTATGTTTTCACCAACTTCACCATCACCACGAGACGCTAAAATATTAAACATAAACTGTCCAGAGATACCATCAAATTTATACATAAGCTTATATAACTCTGAATCATTTCTTGCAGTCCTTTTACAAAACTTCAATATCTCTTCCCACTCATAAGCTTTATCAAGACTCAACATTGGAACTGAATGATGAACTTTTCCTTGAGAATCAACCTTAGGTGCTTTTGGACGATTAAGATATTCATTGTCAGGTTCTATTTGTAATAGTCTCTTAACTATTTGATCATACACTACATCACTAACAGTAGCTCTATTATCAATCCAATAAGATTGATCATGAATTCTAATTTCTTTTTCAAGTTGTATTGCTTCTACACTTCTTTTTTCAAGCATTTTGTAACTCCTTTTCTATTTTTTGTAAAACATTAACCCATGATTGTTGTTTAGAATCTTCATAAAGTTCTTTTAATAATTCACCTCTATCTTTATTAGATTCAATTGAATATACTTTTCCAGCAATATGATCATAAAGAAATTCTTCATCATCTACAAGAAAATCAGCAAATGCTCCTTCTTTATCTCTTATTGATTTATTTTTTACAATACTAATAAGAACTTCATCTGATTCCTGCATTATAACAAAATAATTTTCATCATCAATACAATCTCCTATTTGCAGTTCAGCAGATTCTCTAGCAGCATCTCTAACAAAATTTATAACTTCGCTTACATTCATTTTTTAATTTCCTTTCAATAAGTATTGATTCTTTCATCTTCTTTCTGGTAACCACATCCACCATCTATCGGTAGCCCATTTAGCCATACTTAATGAATACCATTTTGTTTTATCATATAATACACCTTCCAAGTACTTATGCCAATGCCCAAAAAAATACAAATCAGGTTGATACATATCCCATAATTTCGATAAAGCCAAATTAGATGGTTCATAATCCTTTCCTGAATAATACTGTAATAAAATAGGAACTAATTCATAAGGACAAGTATGAGTTATAAAAATATCAATTTTCATATCTGGCAAATTCATCATATCACTTTGAGTTATAGTTTCTTCTGGAAACCAGTCAATACCAAGTGTTCTCATGTTCTTATCTATGCTATGAGCGCCGCCCATGAATAAAATATTTCGTCCATCAGGTAATGTATAAGTTGATCCTCTTGGCATATAAATAATACCAGGTTCTATCTCATCAGACTTTCTATCTCTTAGCGCCCAATGATTCTCATGATTACCATCAACCCAAAACAATTTACTATTTTTTGGTAATTTAATATATGATAATTCCTTACATTTTTTTTCTCCAGGCCAAAATCCAAAATCCCCACAACATATAGTTAAATCAGGTTTCTGCTTATTCAATAAAATATTTAAAGTACCAAACTCATTATGTACATCACCTACTATTAGTACTTTCATGATTTATCCAAACCATAAAAACAAATATATTTATCATGATTTTTAGCATAAGTTAAAGTTTCATTACACAATTCACTACATATTTGTTTAACAATACAAGTAGGATTTACGACATTACAAATATCAATTCTTAGAACATAATCTATTTTTACAAAAGAAGTAGATGAACTATTTGTAACAAAATCTCCTTTTATCTTCATTATTTCTCTCCAATATAATTTCTGCTCTAACATCCATTAAAATAAATCCTAACCAATTACCACCAACAATATGGTTACAATCATCACACACACAATTTCCCCAAAAATTATCATGCCATGCATTTTCTTCTACTAAAAGAATTGTATTAGTAGCAACTAACTTATCAGCAAGAATTGGATCTTTAAATTTAGATCTTACAATATCCAACATAATATCATATTTAATAGAATTCCAATCAGATCTTAAAGTTATATTATTTGCTTTTCTAGAACCCATTCTTTTTGCTCCACCAGGTGTTTTACAATTACGAACTAAATCCATTTCACCTGGAATAATTGTTTTTGCTGCTTGATAAGCATGTTCTGAAGTTGGATAATAAAGACCATTATAATAAAGCATTGATTCAAAAAAGTTACTTAAGAAATCAAACTCTCCCTTAAATTCATTAATCATTTTTACTCCTCTTATAATTATAATACTTTTACTTCATATAAACCAAAAGGTAGTATTTTATATTCACATAAAAAATACATAACATAAAAAAATTCATATGGGCTTTTTCCGTTAATTAGGTTTAGTTTTTTGCATTTAAAATAATCACTATCTTCTTTTATTTCAGATTCTTTAACTAATACTATATATTCTGATCCTTTATTCCATAAAAAACTATTAACAGAATTAAAAGCTTTATATATAATATTACCAGTTAACTTAGGAAAATAATCTCGCACAAGTTTATCTAAATCTGCAGAACTCATACTAAACTTAGTCTTTGGTATAATGTTATACTTATTAAATGTTTGATGGTGATCTAAAATTATTGTATATTCCTTTTTTTTATCATCCTGATGGCACTCAATATATAAACATTTAAAACCATCTTTTTTATTTTTTCGTCTATATGCACAATTTTTATTTGTACACTCTTGTTGTTCAATATCTTTATCAAAATCCATCCAATGATATTTTTTTTGTTTTAACAATATTGGACACCAAGCACCATTACCAATTTGGCATCCTTCTATATATCCTCTAAATATTGGTCGAGGATAATCATCAAAATATAAATCTTCTGGAGCCCAACCACCTACCCAATCTATTGCCATGTTTCTTCTCCTTTATTATTTGTTCTTATATGTGTAATTACGTTCAAACTTTAGAACATAATATAAAGTAAATATTTTATTGAACTGAGGGGTTAATATGATTGATGATTTAATGTATCAAAAAGGTATAGATGGAAAAGCTATTTGTCAAGAATGTGGTGTAGCATTTAAATTAGTATCACCTGCTCATCTTAAAACACATAACATGACTTTGGCTGAATATAAATTAAAATATCCTGAATGCCCAATATCTAGTTCTGCATATAAAGCTTCTAGATATACATTTAAAGATAGTGTTTTATTTAAAAACATAGAAGGAATATCTTCAACACCAATAGAAGATGAAGAAGAAATTGAAATAAATGTTAATAAAAGTAAACATACTGTTTTAAAGTTAGAAGGTGTTCCAAAAAATAAAGCTGATATTCTTGAATTTCTACATAAAGCTTATCCTTGCTTGGAAAATAATTATAGTGTTGAAAAAAGACATTTTGTGGATAATTCTTTGTTATGGAAATATATAACTGATATGGCTGACCCTGTTAAAAAGGTGTTGTTTGATTTCCCTAATTCTTTTTGGCATAATAATGATCCATATCCAGATTCTCAAAAAATGGATAAATTGAAAGAAGATGGATGGATAATAGTTGTTGTTGATAAACATTATCCTACAGCTATTGATGTGTTTCAAGATACAGATATTATAAGCGACTAAAATGCCATCATGATTAGAACATATTATAAATTACTAATCAATTATTTTTTACTATTTATTAGATACTTATGATGTTACTTGGGGTGGTATAATTATAAATTATATCGCCCCATTTTTCCGTTACAAATTTTATTGTGTTATATTATGTATTAATATATATAGAAACATCCTTTTAAATATAAAATTCTAAAAGGTAAATTTAGATAGAACATATTATAAAATATAGTTTAATTTTGAGATCTTAAACTACTTTAAAGTTTAATTTTTTAAAAATAAGGAGATAGAAAATAATGAGTGCTGCAAATATACCAGTCCAAGTAAGAAGTGTTGACCCTTATGCTAGTTATAATTCCGATATAGTAAATCTTCATACTAGAATACTATCCGGTGGAGTAAATTGTCTTTTATACCCTAATCCAATTGATGTTACTTTAGATGGTGCTACATTTAAAACAACATTTGGAAGAGCTATAATGCAAGATGTATTTATAGAATGTAATGAGCTTATTATAGATATTTTAGATCCAAGTTTTTATTATAATTGGAATGGAACAAATTTTGAACTTGGATATTATGCAGTTGTGTTAGTTTATGAATATTGGAAAACATCTCCACCTCCAGAAGCTCAAGTTAAAATTCTTTTTCCAAGTCAATTAACAACCTTGGCGGGTCAAGATGGTTATACTATGTTATTTTTAAAATGGTTATATGTAGATGAAATAACTGGTGATCTTTCAGTAACAGATACACATCCAATTTGGCCACAGGTAGTGCGTTGGATAGTTGGTGCCCCTGGTACTGGCGGTAGTTCTAGTAGTGGAGTAACATCTGTAGTAAATCTAACTGGTGATGTTACTTTACAAAATCTATTAGATGGTGGTGTAGCTACATGGGTCGATCAAAGGATGCTTGGTGGGCCAGGTCAGTTTATAGCTGAGTGGCTCCCAACACCAGCAAATAATATTTGGTACAAAAATACATATGGAAACCCAATATTTGTATTTTGTGCTGCTGCACCACTGCTTACTGGTATGAAAGCAATTCTTAATTTTTATACTGGTTTTGGTAGCGATCCAATAAACGATCCAAGCTTTTGGAGTGGTGGTATATCAGAAGATTGGTTTACTACAACAGGAGATGAAAATATTGTAAGTGTTTATGGTATAGTTGGAATTGATGGTTGGTGGAAGTATGTAGCATCTGGATGTTTAGTACAACATGTTCAGTTTTTTGGTAATCATTCATAATATTAAAAGGGAAAAAATAAGATGACTTTATATAAAAATTCATTAGAAAACCCACCACAGAATATATTTTCAATAGAACTAGAATCTCAAATACATGAACTAGAATCTAAAGGTTTAGTTTTAGTTGAAATTACAGAAGAAGAAGCAAAAGAGATTACTGCTTCTATGCCAGAACCTCCTCCACCGATTACAATTTTAGATCGAATAATCTCAGGGAGCATAGAACTACCAAATAATGAAACTTCAACTATAGAGATTTATTATAATTCAGTAGTTGGGACATTAATTAAGAAAACATGTGATGAATACAAATACGACAATATTCAATCAGTTCTTGGTTGGGCTGATACTTATCCTGATGCATTAGCTATTAAGACTTGGGCGACAGAATGTTGGAATATTCTTATACAGGTAGAAGCTGATATAGCTTCTTCAACTATAACACCTATGTCTCCATTGGAATTATACAACATGATGCCAGAATTTATTTACACTCCATAATGGATATTATTTTATTCAACAATCAAACAGAAATTTTTAGAACAAATATTAAAATACTTATCTAATTTTAAAGGATTTAGGAGTAAATCACATGTCACAAATCTCTCAGAATAAAGCAAAAATGTTTTTGGAAGGATTGCATTCAAATCAAACTAAAGGTACTTTTGAACAACTAGAAGGTTTGATTGAAATTTTGGAATCTAAAGAAGACCCGGATCCGATAGAAATCAGATTGGTACAAAATATTTACAGTTTCATAGAAAAGCTAAATATATTGGAATCTAATATAAAAAGTTATTCTAAAGAAACAACAAACTTAACGGGAAATAAACTATCAAATCTTTATGAAGATATTTCACATTCTGGTAATATTTATAGAGATTAATTTTTTTTTAGGAGAGCTAATCTATGAAAACAGTACATATAAAAGAATCCGGATTTACAATACAGGTTGAAAATAAATCTATCCGAACACCATGTTTAATAAATTGTGACACGGCGAAAGAACAATCAGTGATAGCAGAAATTAGCAGACTTAACATAACTGATTATAGCATATATGATCCTAGTATAAAATTGCCACCAACTTATCCTATTACAGGATCTTAGGAAGAGACAATATAAAAATATTTCAAATTTTAGAGATAGGAGAGTTGATTTATGAAAACAATACATATTAGACAAAAAGGGTTTTTAATACAAGTAGGGAATAAAACTATCAGAACCCCGGTTATAATGAATTGTGATTCAGAAAAGGAATCTAAAATATTATCAGAAATTAAAAAATTTAATATAATTGATTATAGTATATACGAACCTACTATAGAAATGCCACCCATTATAAAACCTTCAAAATCTTATAAAGCTCCGGTACAAAAAGTTTCAACCGAGTTATTGGAAAAATATATTTTAAATTACAAAAAAGATAATATTGATCCAAAAGATCACAAACCTTTAAAACTTTCAGCTCCTGTATTAAAAGAAATTAAATCAATAACTAATATTATTGATTACACTAAAGAGATGAGTTCTGTTAAAAATCAAGGACAACTTGGTTCATGTGTTGGTTTTGCTGTGGTATCAATGAAAGAATGGCAAGAACAACGGGAACATTTATTAGAACTTTCTGAAGGTAAAATTTATGAAAGAGCTGCTAAACATTACGACTTATCTGAGCAATGGTTATATTATAAATGTAAAGAAATAGATGATTGGCCCAAAGAGGAAGGAACTTCTATTAGATATGCTATGAAGATATTAAATAAAGTTGGAGTTCCATGTGAAAATGCTTGGCCATATAATGATAGTTATGTTGGAAAACCAAAGCGTTGGGCTAATTTAGTTTCTAGATGGGCTCTTGGTGGGGAATATTTAAGATTAGAAACTCCAGAAGATATTATAAACTCTCTTGGTAACAATGGACCTCTACCGATTGGTGTTGGAGTTTTTGTTGAAATGTTTTATACAGGGTTGGATGGAATTGTTAAATATCCTTCTAATCCAGATCAATGTTATGGCGGTCATGCTATATGTTTAGTAGGTTGGAATCCAGAAACTAAAATGTTTAAATTTAAAAATTCTTGGGGAACATCTTGGGGACAAGCTGGTTATGGATATTTAACATATGATTATATTAAAGATTTCTGTTGGGACGCATGGATGATAAAAGATTTATCAGTAACAAAAGAAATGATAAAAGGATAACATTATGTTAAGAGATTTAAATAAAAATCTACCAATGGCGCCTAATTTTCAATATAAAGAATTTGTTAGATCATCAACAGCAGAAAGATTGGGTATTAAAAATGAACCTACTGATTCTCAATGGCAATCAATAGAAAGAGTAGCTGAAAATATTATTCAACCTATTAGAAATGAGGTTGGTCCAATAAGAATTACATCCGGTTTTAGATGTGTTGAATTATGTTTAGCGGTTGGAAGTTCTGCATCTTCTAATCATGCTAGAGGAGAGGCTATTGATTTCGAACCAGTTGATTCAAAAATTCAATTAATAGATATAATTGAGTCAATATATAAAAATTTAGATTTTAGGGAGTTAATTGCCGAGTATTTTCCTAACGGATGGGTGCATGTTGCATATCGTAAAAATGAAAATGTTAAAAATCTAAAATTAAAAGATAAAAACCACAATTATACCCAAGTCACTATTTCTTCTTTGTTGGATTTATATAAAATATAACAGGATAAAAATGTTATGGAGCATTCAAAAAATAAAAGATCTAACGATTCAGATAGAAGACAAACATCACGACGTTCTGATGATACAAAGACTGTATACAAAAAATTAGATGATTCAATAAATTATAAAAGGGTTACTGATTCAAATAGAAGGCAAATATTAAGACGATCTACGGATGAAATTTTGATTAAAAAAAAATTTTTTGATAAGAAAGAGATACAAAAAATTCTTGTAGTTGACGACGAAGATTTTAGTAGAATTATGTTACAAAAAATAATGCAGAACTTTGGTGAATGTGAAGTAGTAAATAATGGAAAAGATGCTATAAAAATAGCTTTATCAGAAACACCACCTGATATAATTCTGCTTGATGTTAGTATGCCAAAAATGGACGGGTATGAAGTTTGCAAGATATTAAAATCTAATATAATATCAAAAGAAATTCCGGTAATTTTTGTTACTGGCAATAATACTATAGAAGAAAAAACTAAAGGGTTTGAATTAGGTGCTGTAGATTATATTACTAAACCATTTCACAAAGATGAAGTAATAGCAAGGGTTAAGACTCAATTATTTCTAAAAATGATGAGAGAAATTTTAATTAGCAAAAATATTTTTCTTGAAGATCAAATGTTTGATATATCCGAAAAGGTTGGGAAACTAGAAGCTAATCAATCTATTTTGGAGGTTATAATACAAGATAGAACTAAAGAATTAAGAGAGAGTGAAAAGAGATACAGAAGCATGTTTGATAAAGCACCCGATGGCATTTATATATTAGATTTAGAAGGTAATATTTTAAATGCTAATCAATCTATAAGTAATATTATAGGTTATAGTATTAAAGAATTAAAGAATATGAATATACATGATTTAGATTTTGATAATGATTTAAAAATCCATCAAAAAAAAATTAAAGAAGGAAAATGTATAAAATTTGAAATATCTCAAAGATGTAAAAATAAAGAAATAAAATCTTTAGAAGTATCGGCAAGTATTTTAGATATTAGCAATAAAAAATACATTCAAGCGTTTCAACGAGATATAAGTGATCGTAAAAATTTAGAAAAAAAAATAGAAGAACAATCTGAAATGTATGAAAATCTACAAAATGAAATGACTGAATTAGTAAATGATATGAATAATTTTAATGAAGGAAAATCTAAAAAACTATTCGCATTGGAACAAGAATATAAAAATTCATTAGAAAACTTTAAAATAGATGTTTAATTGGGGGAAAATAAATGCTTGAACAAGATGGATATTCATTAAATTCTCTAATTAGAAATTCTTTAAGTAATTATGAAATTTTAATTAATAAATACGAAAAGTTACTGATTGATAATACAACAATTAATATTTTAATTAAAGAGAAATTACATAGTCTTCCAGTTGGATCAGAAATAAGATTAATGTTGGAAGGAATTATTTCAGAAGCTAGTAATCGAATAGAATCGGAACAAAAAAATTTAAGTCAAAAAGATGCTGATAATAAAAAAGTAATTGAAGGTCTTGTTATAACACTTACTAATAGTGTTGATAGATTATTAAGTAGAATGAATTTTGTTATAGCATGTATTGTAATTGGAGCAGCAATTGGTAGTGCAGCAACTTATTATGTTAAATCAATAATAGAGATATCATCAAAAAGTATGGAAATTGAATATAAAAAAAATATTGATCACACTAATGAAGAGTACATGGATAAAAATGGGAACAAAATAATAATACCTTCAATCAAAAAATAAGATAATTTTAAAGGATAATAAATGTTAAGAGATATTATAAGACCTAATATTAATTTAGTTCAAGATATTTATGGAATTATTTTATTTTTTGATACAACTCGAAATAAAATGATTAGTATTACAAGAGAAAATATAACATTTGGAATTAATCATAAAAATATAACAGGAGAAAGATGGTTACAAACAACTAGTAATATTCCTACTAATATTCTTGGATATAAAATTCCTAGAAATGGAACTATTACTGCAATCACAGCACAAACTCAAAATATTGCGAATTGTGATTTTGAAATTAAAAAGAATAACGCTATTTCAGCTATATATACAATGAGTTTAAATAATTTATCTGAAAAGATAAATGACAATTTAAGTATAGATGTTAACTTTGGGGATTTTATACAAGCTAAACTATTAGTAAATAGTAATGCTGTTGATCATCCATTAATTTTATTAGAAATAGCGTGGAGGTAATATATTATGGCAAGTATGTGGACTTTAATAATTAAAAATGCTGGTACATTACAATTAATAGAAGATTTAGGTATTACAATACCTGCAACTTCTCAAATTACATTATCTAATCAATTTGAATATCAACAAATTGCTAGTTCAGATGATCTTCGTACTTTAGTTAATAATGGCACTTTGGTTGTTAATGATGGTGTTAGTGATTTAACTGCAGCTAAAGGAGTTTTGTTTTTAACTCTTTATAATGCAAAAGAAGTAGAAGATAAATTTTATCCTAAAACCAATCTACAAACATCCGGAGAAGCTTCAGTTCATTGGGACAATATTACTAATGCTCCTGCATTTGGTGATGCCAGTTGGTTAGCTCCTGTTGCTGCTAGAATTACTCAAATTTCTGCATCAGCACCTTCTGGCCCTGTTAGTGGAGATTTTTATATAGATTCTGATGATGATCATTTATATAAATATAATGGTTCTTCTTGGGATGATTTAGGTGTACCTGCTACTGGATTAAGAGTTATTAATTTAGATTCTACTGCAGAAATTATTTTTGAATGGTCAGGATCTAGTTGGGATTCAATAACAGCACCAACTGATAGTATGTGTGTTTTAGTTGATGATGATGGTGATGGAAAACAAGCTCAATATATCTATGAAATTACTATTTCATCTTGGATTAAAATGGCTGATATTGACTATGGCGAACCAAATACTCTAGATAATGCATATGATGAAGGTGGATCAGGTGTTGGTCGAACTATTACAGTTGATACTGGTGCAGTTAAACTTGATGCAACTAGTGGAACATATGCACCAATCGAATTAACACAACAAGCAGCTCTCCCTACATCTGGATTAGCTGCAGGTCAGTTAGCTGTTAAAGATGGTATTCTTTGCTGCTATGATGGTACAAGAAGTAAATGGTTGAGTGTTCAAAGAATCTATTTAGTATTTGGTCGTAAAGGTCCAACTGCTTCACAATATCTTGCTTTTGCAGCAGGTTCTCTACCTTCAAATAATTCTGGTTATAGAATTCCTAGAAATGCTACAGTAGTTTCTATGACAGGACAATTAGATGCTATTGGTACTGCTGATATGAGATTGAGATCAAATGATAATGCTGCTAATATAGCTTCATTAGCAGTTACTGCAGTAATTGGGGCACACACAAATACATTAAATGTTGATATAAGTGCTGGTGATTTCTTGCAGATGTATTCTGATAATGCAACAGCAGTACAAGATCCAATGGTTGTTGTTGAAATAGCTTATCGTCCATAAGGAATGTAAATGTCTGATACTATAATAGTAAAAAACAATACTGGAACTTCTGTTTTTATAGAAGATATGGGAGCAGCAGTTCCAGGTTCTGGTGAAAGAATTTTCTCAGATATTTTTGACTTTACTGAGATTTGTGTGTCAGAGGATTTGAAAATTTTTATTAATAATTCTACTTTTACTATTAATAACGGAACTAGTGATCTAAATATAGCAGATGCTATTGAATATTTGGATTGTAAAAATATTAGTAGTGGTGGTGGAGCTTTATATTTAAATGATTTATTAGATGTAAATATAGGAACACCTAATGATAAATTTACATTAGTATATGATGCAAGTTCTGGTAAATGGGTAGATGATGAAGGAGGAGTTGTTGAATATAATCCTGAAATACCTCCAGATAGTACTTCAGTTATATGGATAGACCGTGGTGCTATTTATAATTATAATGAAATAGTTGGTGATTGGGTTTCTTCATCATCTAATATATTTTCATATGGTAGAAGTGGTAATATATCAGGAGCTTATTTAGGTATTGGTGGTTGGAGTTCTGATGGTTATTATTATATACCTTATAAAGGATATATAACATCATTGCATTGTCATGCGATGGGAGGACAACAAAATAAAGAATTTGAAATACACATTAATAAGGTTAATGCATTTAGTTTTGTAATGGATGTGTATGATTTTAATGTTAAAGGTTTAGCTCTTCTAGTTACACGAGGTGATATATTACAATTATGGTGTACATCTATTGGTGGACCAATTAAAGATGTTGTTTGTCAAGTAGTAATTGTATGGAGCAATAGTGAAATATAATGATTAATCCAATTATAATAAAAAATACTACAAATCAGTCAATAAACATAACTGATCTTGCTTATCAATATGTTGCCGCTAATGGTGAGATGGTATTAAGTGATTATTATAGTATGTATGAAATTAATAAATCACAAAACCTTAAAGATCTTATCAATATAGGAACAATAATTGTAAATGATGGAAATTCTGATTTGTCTTCTATGTTAGGAATATCTCATGTATCCGATATAACAAATTATGAATCAAAGAAAACTTTATTATCTTTAGATGATGTGCCTACTCCTTCTAATACAGAAACATTAAAATTATTAGCATCAACTAATGATTCAATAGTATGGATAGATCATGATCTTACTGGTTCTAATAGTGGTATTAACTTTACAATGAGTGATCATGCCTCCCATGATTATGTTGGTACAAAATCAACTTCATGGACTAATATTAGAACTTTTATATATGCTGACACAACATTGTGGACTCCATCAAATTTTCTAATAGTAAGCTCATTATCAAAAAATAAAGGAACTGCATATGCAAGATTATTTGATTATACAAACAACAATGTAATAGCTTTGATTAGCTGGACAAATTCAAATAAAGAAATTAAAATAAATAATACATTAAATAATCTACCATCTAGTTTATCAATTATAGAACTACAAGCTATGTCTAGTACTAGTGGCACTGAAGCTAGAACTCATTACATGGCACTATATTAAAGAGGAGAAATGATGGCAACCTTATATAAATCAAGAATATGGTGTAGTACAGAAAATATATGGGTGGAAGGATGGAATGAAGAAATATTAACTACATGTCCTAACAACAACACTCATGATATTGATTCAGATAAAACTGCAATTGTAGATTCTGTATTAGATATACCACCAAAAGATATATCAGGAAAACCAAGAATCCAACAAACATCTAGAAAATTAGGTTTGAGAACTATGTGGTCTGGTATTGGAGATAATCCAGATGATATACATTCTGTCGGAGGCGGAAATCCATTTATGGTATCTCATACAATTAATGAAACAACACCTGAAGATGTATACATGGATTATAATATTGTAATAAATGAAACTTGGTTACATGAAGGTTATATTACATGGAAAAATTGTAATATGGACACAATTACTCTTGAACTAGTAACAAGAGCTACTCAAACTCAAACTGGATCTAATACTAATTATAATTTATACGGCGGATTAATAATAATACCAGCTGCTGGAAATGGAACTATTGATATAACTTCTGATATAACAAATCCTAACAATGGATTAGTTTTTATACCGGATAGTGATTTAGGAGTACCACCTACTGCTGCTTTTTGGAATGCTGATTATAATTCATCAACAAAACTTTATGAAAATATAACACCTGCTCCTTATGGAAATGGTAGATATAATATGTTTAATAAAGAATATATATTAGGAAGATTTGTAATTGAAATGCCTCTTCTTGGTAGCGGATTTATAGCATTAAATTCTTCTGATACGGATAGAATCGGCCATGGTATGAGATTAAAAATGATAACAAAAACCAACCCAAATACTATTGATCATGATTGGTCATTAGCATGTTTAATGTGTTTACATAGATACAAATCTGTATAGGGGTTTATTTATTATGTGGTATAAAATAAAAAGATTTTTTATTAGAAAGTTTGGAAATATATTAGTATATCGTTTTCCATTATTTGTTATGTTTGGTCATACTTCATATCAAATGAAAGGCAAAGATGTAAGAGAAGTTTTAAATACTATTCAACCCGGCGATATTCTTTTAAGACGATATAATAATTATATTAGTGGATTATTGATTCCTGGATACTATACTCACTCTGCTATATATATTGGTAATAATGAAATCATTCATATGTTAGGTGATGGAATTAATAAACAAGATATCTTAACATTTTGTAGCTGTGATTCGATAACAATTATCCATTGTATTGTAGAACAAATATCAAAAGAGGCAGTAAATAAAGCTACAGAACTTTTTAACAAAGGTGTGGAATACGACTATGATTTTGATTTTTCAAATGATACTAGATTTTCATGCACTGAATTAATTGATTATTTATATGATAAACCAAAAATAGTAAGAAAAAAAGAAAAATATATTATACCAGATGATTTTCTAACTTTGGATGAATTAATATTTAAAATCAGTTATCAAAAAGGATAAACATGATTATTGGAAAACTTGGAGAAGAAATAAAGGAGGAATTTTCTGTTTTAGATATTTCTAATATTCTAGTAAGCGGAATTCCTTTAAGTGAGTTCAATACTCATTTATTTAATCCTTCTGATAACGAGGTATCCGATACATCTTCTGTTTCATTTATAGAACTTGGTCATGGACATTATAGAGTCTCATTTACACCAAACCAAGTTGGTAATTGGATGTTAATTGCTTACCATCCAACTTATTTTCCTTGGGGTAAATCTAATACTATTCAAGTATTTGCAAATGATTTTGATAGTATTGCTATTATGTTACAAAAAGTTCTTGGATTAGTTCAAGAAAATTTCTCGGTTGATCAAACTACATATGATTCAAATAATAATTTAACTTCTTCTAGGGTTAGAATTTATAATGATAATACATCTGTTGGAACTAGTACTAATGTATTAGAGACATATTTAATGTCTGCAACTTTTAATGGTATGCAAATGACCTCCTATAAAATGGAGAAGATATAATGTCTGGAATTTCATTAGTTACTAAAGGATTTATTCATCCAGTAAGAAGTGTTGTTAGTGGTAGCGGAAGTGGTGGTGGTGGTGCTGGTTTAGTAAGAAAAGATGAAGAATTACCAAAACCATATATTAAAGTTATCAAATTTAATATGAAAAGTGAAGATAAAAAAGCATTAACAGAGGACGTTTTTAAAGTAAAATCACTTAAACTATTAGTAGATCAAAAGGATTAAATCATGTTAAAGCTAAATACGGATGAAATAAGAAATCTTCAATTTGAAGTTTCTATCCAGGGTATAAATTATGATGAATTATGTGGTTCATTAAAATTTATAATTGAAGATGTTGAGTATGGTTTCCCTGTTAAAATTCAGAAAGATTTAGTATCAGTAGAAGTTCCTCCATTAGAAGAAATTGTTTTAAAAGGATTAAAAAATGGAGATATAATAGAATGTAAACTTGATATCTTTGGTAATGGTTTTTATATTAATCCTTGGGGTGGACAATTTGAATTAGCATCACCAATGAAAATGGAAATTAAAAACTTTAATGTTGATAATAAACGTTCTGATAAAAAAATTGTTGCTGAATTAAAACAACCAAAAAAAGAAAAGAAAACAACAAACAAACAAAAAATTCTTGAAATGATGTTTGAAAAATTAAAACAAGAAGGATTTAAATCTAAAGAACCAAAACAAGAATCAATAGATAAAGAAGAAATTCTTGAGATGTTATTTGAAAAATTAAAACAACAAGGTTTTAAAACTACTGGATATAAAGAACCTGAAATGCTTAAATCTAAACCAAAAGTTTTAACTAAAAAACAACCAAAAAAATTAACCAGAAAAGAGTTAACAGAACAAAAAATTAATAGTAAAATGTCTCTTCTTGAAAATCTTATTAAGAATGTTAATTCTAAAAATAAAACCTTATTAAATGAATCTAATAATAATATATTACAAAAGGTTCATGATTTAAAAAATAAAAATAAAACAATAGTAGATGAATCTTCTGACAATATTAATTTATATCAAAAAATTCAAAATTTAAAAAACAGAACAGAAACTGTAGTTAAAAAAATAAATGTTGATGCAGATGACCCAATTGTTTTAATGGAATCTGTTGGAATGAAAAGTCCAAAGATGCAGCAAACCATGATTAAAAAAGCTATAGAATTAGGTGGTGATGGAGATACAGCAATAGCTCAAACATTAAAACAATTACTTGGAATTACTAAACCTGGCGGAATATAATGAAAAATATTGAATATTTGTTAGAAGACGATGGAAAAAAACTAACTTTAATCTTACCAGAAAAGGTGGATTATACTCTCCATGGAGAACTTTATATATCTTACAAAGACAAGTTCGATTTAGTAACCAAAGTGGTTCTTGATTTTAAAAAAGTAAATCGCATTGATAGTTCTGGAATGGGAATGCTTCTTATTTTGAAACGATTTTTTGGTGGAGATGATGCTGACATTAATATCATTAATACCAATCCATATATAAAGAAAAAAATTATATCTATTAATTTTCAAACTTTGTTTAATATAATAAGTGATGGAGAAAATGGCTAGAAAAAAGTGCAAAATGTGTTCAGTGAAAAATAAATTATGGGTATCAGAAAATTTTTTTGGAGTTACATGTAATAAACATTTTGAGCCTTTAATTATTTTAAAAAAACATTCTAAAAAACTTTCAGAAGAAGAAAAAATAGAATTAATTGAAGTATATAAAGAAAGATTCCCTAAATTATTTCTTGATAATACAATCTCTGATTCTGATGAACACTGGCATATTCATTTATCTAAAAAGAATAAATATGTTATACTATAAAAGGATAAATTATGACCACTTTAGTTCTTTCAGATATTCATTTAGGCAGTCCTTTAGTTAATAATACTAAATCAATACTCAAGTTAATGCAATCTGATAAATATGATACTATAGTATTAAATGGTGATATTTTTGATACATGGGAAGACTCATATAAAGATATTTTATTATTAAATTTAGATTTTGTTAAAGCATTACATAAAATTTCAGAAGAAAAACTAATGTATTTTATAATTGGAAATCATGATCCTGATAAAGAAGAAATTAAGAAATATTTTCATGATATAGTAGTATTAGATCAATTATTAATAGATGATATTTTAATTGTACATGGTCATGAATTTGATGATTTAGTTATTAAATATAGTTGGTTAGCTAGATTATNATTTATACCAAGCTGGATATGTNAAAGAATTTTTCATATAAATTTAAAAGCTTACTTTAGAGAATTCTTTTATTCAATATCTAATAAAAAAAATAAATCATATTTTCCAGAATTAATTAATGATATAGAAAAAAAATCTGTTTCTTATTATAAAAATCAATGTAGATATCTTATTATGGGACACACTCATACCCCAAAAATTGTTGAAGATGAAGAGTGTACCTATATTAATTGTGGAGATTTAATTCATAATAAAGTTTGTATAGAGTTTGATGAAAATAAAAATTTTCAATTCATAAAGGATATATAAAATGTCAATGTTTACTGAGTATATGGAAACTCTTTTGATAGAAGCTGGTAGAAGAAAACAAATAACTAGAGTTGCTATTACTAGAAAAACAAAAATTAAACGTTCTCAAAGTCAATTATCCACCGGAATGGCTAAACAAAAAAATGATCCTCTTTATGCTTTAATGAAAAAATATTGTGATCGTTGTAAAGATTATAGAGAAAGAATACATAAAAAATATGCATCAAGAAATAGAACTGCAGCAAGAAAATAATTCAAACAAAAAAATGAAGTCACTGTATAAGTGACTCCATTTTCTTTTCTGAAACTATCCTTTGATAGCCACAGTTATTGTTTTAAAGAAGCCTATAAGAAAAATAATGCATGCAGCCAATATAAAAATATATAATAATGTTTCCTTAATAAACTCTGCTTCTCCCATAAAAATCTGAAGAGCAGAATACAATAGTATTCCGACCACTATAAGTCTCATATTACCATCTCCTTTTTTTAAATTCGGTTAGTCCTAACACATCTGTAATAATCCCAATCCACCCAAGAGTTGTCCAAATAAAACTCCCGGATTTTGAGAATTTTTTATTTAGATTTTCGTGAGTTCTTATTTTTGTTTGACAACCACTATCATCCACTACAGTTGTTGTTTTCTTCAATAGAATAACAACAACAACATATGATATCATTCCACAAAGAAAAATCCCGAACCCGAACCCAAATCCAAAAAACATTACTAATACAAGAGAAAGAATAGAAATGCATAATGGAAAAATCTTTATATAATTTTTCTCATTAACTTTATCACTCTCTATCCTACCTAACCTCTCTTCCTCTTTTCTTTTGACCAAAATCCTGTCTTGCTCTTTATCCCGGTCTTTTTTCCTCTGAGCCTCAGAAGATTCATTGATATCATATATATCTATATCCGTTAGAATTTTATGGAACTTATTTATTCTTACCTGAAACTCTTTATCAGATTCTAACTTCGATTTAAAGAATTCCTTCCATCGATTCTTTTTTGTATATATGAAATTGAAATGAAACAAAAATATTTCTTGAACCCGTATTTTCCAATCAACAATTGTTTCATTATTCAACTGCTTTGCCTCTGAAGTAATTAAATTTTCATATGATTTGATTACTCTTTTATAATTTGTAATAAATTTTTTATATCTATTACTAAACACTAATTCACTCTCTCCATCCCTACGTAATTTTATGAGTCTAAAATATGGATGAGTTTTTATAAAAGTATCAAATTCATAAAACTTATCCCCAGATTTTGATTTATCTGGGTCTATAACACAAAGAGCTTCAAAAAACTTATCAGCCTCTTTGTATTCATTTACTATTTCATCCTCCAAAGATTTTGTAAAAGCTTTGTTTGTCAACTTTCTTTTCAAAAAGTCTTTGTTAGACTCCTTGATTAAAAATTTACGTGAGTTTATATGTAGCTTCCAATCATTAGACTCCTGGAATTCTTTAAATCTATTCCAATGGTCTATTGCCATTTCATTGTCTAATCTGGTTTTTACTATCATCCAGTTAGCATCAACAGTTGAAATAATTCTGTTATCAAACTCTTCACTGGTTTCTCCGGGTTGAATAACCAGGAGATTGGTATTTACCATACCATCTGGATAGTCATACATAATTTTTCCTCCTTTAAATTTTTAAACAAAAAAGTAATATATTTACTATAATTATTTTTTGTTTTTTGGGGTTTTATTTAAAAAATCAATCCATTATAGTTTGATTTTCTATATATATTATTTAACAATTGTGTTATGTTGCTTTTTTTTTGTAAGCATAATAACACAATTGTTATGATTTTATTTTCTTTTCAACTCTTTTAATTTCTCTTCAGCTACAAATATAGCTGAATAGGATCCGAATTCTGGATCCAAATCTTTATCGTTTGAGATACACAAATTTTTTAGCATCTCTTCACGATTTTTTTTTAAAATTTCAATTTTCTTTGTTAATTCTTCAACTGTTTCCATATTTTCTCCTTTAAAATAATTAATTAATAAACAAATCTTATTCTTATAGTTAATAATATATATAGCAATTGAGTATATAATGAATTGGATTATATAGAACATATTATAAATTAAGATAGGAGATTTATAATATGGATAAAAAACAAATAAATGAATCACTTAATATGATCATGGATGGAAAAGTTTGGGATGATGTTAAAAAAGTTTGGTATGATAAAAAAGATAAAGCTAAAAAAATTTGGCGTGATCATAAAGGTAAAATTATCAAAGCTGGAAAAATAACAGGTGTAGTAGCAGCTACAATAGCTGGTGGAGCAGGAGCTGGAATGTTAGTTGGTAAACTTGGAAAATCATCAATTGAAAAGAAGCAAGAAAAATATAAAATTACAAATAAATAGGATAATACTTATATGAATATTAAAACTATAAAACAAAAATTAAATAAAGTTTTTGAAGATATGGGTGGTATGGTATCCTCAGCTGCAGGTATAACTGGCATAGAATCTTTGCCAAAAAAGAAAAAAGTAATTAGAAGATATAGAGAAGTTATAAAAGAAAAAATAAATAAAAAAAAGAGTCCTGTATAAGCGACTCTTTTTAATTTTAAAATCCATATTGTCTCCTCACCAAATTTTTTTCTGCTACTAGCAAGTGCTTCCAAATCCAAAACTTTTTTGCATTCCCTATATCGTACTCCTTATCTTCCCCAAAATAAGGATGTGTACGTAAAGACTGATTGCACAAATTGCAATAATTTCCATACTTACCATCCAATTTTCCTATTCGGTAAATTGGATTACTTCCACAATATGGACCCCAACAATGAGTCTTTTTGTCATTCATTCTATTAACTAGAATGTACCAACGGGTTCCACACGATGGGCATGGAGTAATAAAACTGCCCAGCATCAATATTTCTTGTTCAACTACTTTTATCCAGCAGTTGCATTCACATAACCAATGCATAAAACCTCCTTTTAATAAATCATCTTAATCTCTGAACGCTCATTCCATCGCCTAACAATCATGGTTTCTATTTTATCAGGATCACAACCAGAACCAAAAAACCCTATCCCGAAACTGATACCACAAATACATGTGATAGACGGTTCCCAGCCTTGCTCCCATCCAATACGATCACATTTGTATACTTCAGCTTTTAACTCTTTGTCACTTCCGCAGAATGGGCAGTAGTTTAAACTACCGCATTCGTTAAGTTCTTCATGATCTAAATTACAAGCATCTTTATTGGACGACCTTTTGAGGATTTCGAGGGCCATCTTAAGGCCAATAATACGCATACCAAGATCAGTTGCGCATTGGGTTAGACCCTGTTCTTTATGTTTTTTCCTAACAGCCTTCCACTCTTCTAATACCTTTTCAATCTCTTTAATTTTATTCATAAGTCCTCTTCCTAATAAGTTCATCAACCTGGGTTGTTTCCGGTTTATTGCAATTTTTTATTATTATTTTTCAACTTTCTCCATTCTATTTAATAAATAATATTAATCTAAATTTTGTAATTTAAATTTTTATGTAATTTTAAACATCCAAAGAACAAACTATCAAAGGAGAATTGTTATGAATAAAATAAAAAAATTTTGGTTGAATTATGACTTTTTAATTGTTTCTATTGTTTCTATTGTTTCTATTGTTGTTATCATTATAACAGTAATAAAAAACATGGATGTCGAGTCCATGTTTTTTATTAATTAATAAAGAACATTCTTTCCATAAGAACGCTCTAATTCATCTCTTGCTTCGGACGCGACACCACATTCGTAGTTAATGGTATCGTGCCCGGCATGGCACTTTGGGCATTTACAAAACCCAATATTATCGGGTCTTGATGCCCAATCAAAATATAAAAGCTTGTTATTAAATGAGAGATAATATCTCTCACACACTAAACATTTATGTATTTTAAAAATACCATATTGTTCTCGGAATAATTTGTCCCATACCTTTTTTGGAGACAAATTATTATTTCTCAAAAAAGTCTCCTTTAATACAACAACTTCTTTTCCACGAACATCGACACTTACTTGTGATGAATTGAAATTGAACATAATACCTCCTTTTAAAATTAAAAAATCCTGTGTGGATAATGATGCCGCCGATGATGCCTAATACAACCAGTACTTGTTACCACCACCATCATTAGTAATAATACAATTACAATTATTTTTTTCATAGTCTTCTCCTTGGATGAAATTCATTCTGTAGACTTGCTGGAATATCTGGAACTTTTTTATATCTATCATCTCTATATGTTATTTTTAATCTTACACTATCTAATCTCCAATAATGGAGATACATATTATAAATACTATCAGATGATATAACTCCTGTTAATTTACTACATACGCAGTCATCTAAAATTAAAATCTTTTTACTATCATTTGCCACTGATTGAGGAATATTCATAGTCCTCAAAATTCTTTTTTTTGTTTCTAAAGAAGTTTCAAAAAACTTTCCACAATTACATGATAATTCCACTTTAATTATCCTTTATTTAAGTTAATAATAATCCCTTACCTTATACTTAATAATATATATAGTAATGTTACTATAAAATGGATCCAGAATTGAAACAAAAAATGAGTCCTAATATAAGCGACTCATTTTTTTATCC
>BS_KBA_SWE02_21mDRAFT_10000038_pt1 | contig 39734 bp, 35 predicted proteins | sample BalSeasSWE02_21m_FD_9196 | JGI IMG/M metagenome (IMG submission 9196)
ATCCAAAATTAGAGAAAGAGAAAGTTGAAAACATGTTGCATTACTGGCATAAAGCAGTAAAATGTGCTCAAAACTGGATAGAAGAATAAAAAACAAACAAACAAATAAATAAATAAATATTATGTCAATTTTAGTAGCAGAAATATTAGGTACCATGTTGCTTATCTTGTTAGGTAACGGAGTAGTAGCAAACGTTGTATTGAAAGATACAAAAGGAAACAATTCTGGTTGGATTGTAATTACAACAGGGTGGGCTTTAGCAGTATTTGTTGGTGTAGTAGTTGCGGGCCCATATAGTGGAGCGCATCTAAATCCAGCAGTGACTATTGCATTAGCCACAGCAGGGAAATTATCTTGGAGTTTAGTGCCAGAATATATAGCAGGAGAAATGATTGGCGCTATGTTAGGAGCGTTTTTAGTATGGTTGTTTTATAGAGATCATTTTAATGCAACTGAAGATGAGGGTGGAAAATTAGCTTGTTTTAGTACAGGACCCGCTATTAAAAACACTTTTTCAAACTTAATAAGTGAAATTATAGGAACCTTCGTGTTAGTGTTTGTAATATTTTATTTGGCCGGACCAAGTCTTGATATTCTTGGAGAGGTAGATGCCAGAGCAATCATAGGTTTAGGTTCAATTGGAGCAGTTCCTGTTGCATTTCTTGTTTGGGTAATTGGTTTATCATTAGGTGGTACAACTGGTTATGCTATCAATCCAGCACGTGATTTAGGACCAAGAATTATGCACGCAATTTTACCTGTAAAAGGTAAAAGTGATTGGGGATACGCTTGGATTCCAGTTGTAGGTCCTATTATTGGATGTGTAATTGCAGCTCTTTTATATGTTGCCTTAGTTTAAAAAATAATTTATAAAATATTCAAATTAGAATAATGAAAAAAATAATATTAGTAGTATTGGTCGCTGTTTTATCAGTACAAATGGGTATGGCCCAAGAAGCTGAATTGAAAGATAGCCCAGTTGATTTTACAGTAAGTTTACAATCAAATCATTTATGGAGAGGTCTGGTAATTACCGACAAACCTATGTTCTCTGTTCAAACAATTTTTACTGTAAATAAATCTAAAAGTTTGACTGCAGGTTTTTGGGGAGGTATGGCTTTTTCAAATGAAAGTGATGGAACATATTATAAAGAAATAAACTATTATGTACAATATGCTGCAAATGGTTTTTCTATAGGATTATGGGATTTATTTAATACTAGAGGCGTTGAAAGTCCTGATATTTGGGATTACTCAAAAGAAACTACAGGTCACTTATTAGATTTAAGAACTTCATATAATTTTGGAGAAAAATTCCCTTTAACTTTAGAAGCTGATGTTTTATTATACGGAAGCGGAGATTCTCAATATACAAATGGCGAATTTGAGCAACGTTATTCTACATATGTACAAATTGCATATCCTTTAATTCAAGGAGCTAAAGTTGATTTAAACACTTTCGTTGGAGCTGGTTTTTCGTTTAATGGAGATACTCACTTATATGGTGATGGAGAAGAAAATTTTGATATTGTTAATGTTGGTTTAACGGCTTCAAAAGTATTGGAAGTTTCAACTTTAAGAATTCCTGTTTCAGCAACTACAATGTGGAACCCTTCAACTAAAATAGCAAGAGTTCAGTTTACAGTAAAGCTGTTCTGATAACAAAAATAAAATTTAATTACACTTAATATTTTATTGTCATTAAACCCATAATTTAGATTTTAATAATCAATTATGGGTTTTCTTTTGTTAAAACGAGCATATAAGTCTGCAATTTTATACATTAAAATGTTAGAATTATGAGATTTGAAAAAGTAGAATTTAAATAATATAAGATCAATTATTTACATTACTAGGTTCGAGCCCAGAGGAGGACAAACAAAGCGTTACAAGAAATTGTAACGCTTTGTTGTATCATCTACTTTCATTTACCCATTAGTTCAACCCGCAATATAGACGGGATAATTAAAATGATTTATAAAACAGACTTTAATTGGGAATTGTTAATAATAATTTTGTGCATAAAGTTGTTGATAAAATATTAATGCCTGAAAATTAACAAGTTATCTTTTAACTACATTTGGTTTAATTAAGAGTTAAATTTTTAGTAAGAAATAAATTAAACCCTAAAAAAGGATTGCTAATTATAGTAGTCCTTTTTTATTGCCTAATAGCTACTTCTTAAATAACTACATTTTCTTCCAATAACCAACTTGCCAATTTTTACTTTGATAACTAAAAAGCCTTTATTCTTTAGCTTTTTGCATTTCTTCATTTTTAGCACTCATTCTGTTAAGTTTATATACTGGGCCAAATTTTAATTTTAATGCAGCAATTTTATTATTGTTTGCTGAAGTAAGTCCATTTTTTTCCACAGTATTTTTTCTGCTGTCAAGTGCTTCATACATTAATTTAATTTCATCCCAGTCTTCACGAGAATAACTGTCTTTATTGTTCATTGCAGTATTTATGAATTGATCATAAACTGAAAGAATATTGTCTTTGTTTACCCAACCAAAATTCATGTCATTGCCAATTTTTCCTTCCCCAAATAATGCATTTCTCAATAGTTGTTTAGAGTTTGCCATAGCTTCGGCTTCCATATCGGCTTCCATTTGTGCTTTTAATGCTTCAAATTTTGCTTTACTAGCATCAATTCTTGCCTGTGCTTCTTCTTTTTCTTTTAAATTTTCCAAGGCCAAATCAGCTTCAACAACTTTTATTTGATAAGTTTCGTCAATAGTTTGCCAGTTTGCTTTAACTTCTAATGCTTCAATATTACCTATTGAATCAACATAAATTACATACGTATCAACTGATTTCTCAGCTGTCGTTACTTTTTCATCTTTACAAGATGTAAATACTAAGGCGAATAACGCCAATCCTAAAAATAAATTTCTTTTTTTCATTTTATTTTGATTTTACTTAATAATAGATAATCATTTGTTTATCAGTGCAAAATTCAACATTAAAGTTGGTAAATTTGTTACATAATTATTCTAATAACTTACATTATTCCTACATTTTAAGGGAGAATTTTTTAGGAAACTAAAAAACTTAACTACTTAAATTTCAGTTGTAACTTCTGTCAATAAGAAAGCAAACAAAGCTTTACTAGAAATGGAGTGCATTTTTTACAAGTTAACATCATAGCCCAAACAAATTATGCCTTTTCTATATTTAGATATTATTGCCTTTTAAGTGATGTTTATATAAATCAATTATTTCTTATAATTGATAAAATTAGAACTTAGAATGTAAATAAAGGGAAATTTCCCCTTTAAAAAAAGAGGTTAAAGCCCTGATATTCTAGATGTTGTTTTGGTATTTTTGAAAACGCCTATAATTGTTTTAGGATAAAAATCACTAAACATTTAAAATCATGAAATTAGTTTTAAGAGGTACATGTTTATTGTTAGGTTTTGTAATTTTCGTAACAATATTATTAATAGCTATAGATATCTTTCTTTATTAATTACCGCCTTCATATATTTTTGGTTCCTAAAACCAAATACGATACAAAAAAATTCGTTTTTTTAGTACTTAATGTTTAATTTTAGGAAGTATTAAAAGTCATATTAATTACTGTTATAACGGTAGGTTAATTTCTTTTTAATTTCAAAACAATAGCTAATCTAACATTTCTTATTATGAAAAAAATATGTATAGCATTAGACACAAGTCCTTCTGCAGAAAACATTGCTGAATTGGGTTATAGTTATGCCAAAGCATTAAATGCTGAAGTTACACTTGTTCATGTTGTTAATGATGTTTCATATTACACCATGAATTACGACCCAATTATGGGTTATGCAGGTTTTTTAACATCAAATACCTTAGAATTGGTTGAAGGTTTAAAGAAAGAAGCTGAAAAATTTTTAGCATTATCAGCAAAACATTTAAAAGATGATACTATTAAAACAAAAGTTTTAGAAGGGAATTCAGCCGATGCTATTCTAGAATTTGCGACAACTTGGAACGCCGATTTAATTGTAATGGGAACCCATAGCAGAAGCGGATTTGCAAATTTATTTATGGGAAGTATTGCGGTTGAAGTGGTAAAACACTCTGAAATTCCAATTTTAATTATCCCTACAAAAGACAAATAAAACACATTATAAATTGCAGTTTGTTTGGCTCCATAGTTCAAGGGATAGAATAAAAGTTTCCTAAACTTTAGATTCAGGTTCGAGTCCTGGTGGAGCTACATTTTGCAAAAAAAATAATTTAATTTTTTTTGTAATTTAGACAAAAAGTTAGCGGAATGACATTTGAGTTTAAAAATATTATAACAAGCTTTCAAAAAGCAAATAAAGAAGGTTTAAAAGCAGTGGTGGCTACTTTGGTTGCTTTAAACGGCTCGTCATACAGAAAACCAGGAGTACGAATGCTTATTTTTGAAGATAACACCATGGTTGGTGCTGTAAGTGGAGGATGTGTTGAAAAAGAAATTTTACGACAAGCTGCATCGGTTTTTAAAACTGGTGAAGCAAAAATAATGACTTATGATGGTAGATATCGATTGGGTTGCGAAGGCACTCTTTTTATTTTAATAGAACCATTCAATCCGAATGATGAATTTATAACAGCATTTGAAAAATCGGTAGAAGAACGAAAATCGTTTCAAATTAAATCCTTTTACACAAAAGAAGAAGGTGTAAACAAACATTTTGGTTCTTATATTTCATTTGACAATAAACAATGGATGGCTTTTTCAAAGACCTCAAAAATTGAAGAAAAAGAGCAAACCGCATTGTTGCTTTTTGAACAAAATTTAAAACCTTGTTTTAGGTTGGTAATTGTAGGTGCCGAACACGATGCAGTTCAATTGAGTTTATTTGCTTCTCAATTGGGTTGGGAAGTTGTGATAATTTCCAGTGCTGCCAACCAACAAACAATTAAAGATTTTCCTGGAGCAAAAGAATTGATTCTGAAAGATCCTAACTTATTGAAAATAAACTGGGTAAATCAACAAACCGCCATTGTGTTTATGACGCATAGTTACGCAAAGGATTTACAATATTTATTGGCTTTTAAAGAGAGTACTGCAAGTTATATGGGTTTGTTAGGACCTTTTAACCGTCGTGAAAAAATGATCAACGATTTTATTGAGCATTATCCAGAAGTTGAAACGGCTTTTTTAGATAAAATTTACGGTCCAACAGGTTTAAATATTGGTGCTGAAACAGCTCAGGAAATTGCTATTTCTATTTGTGCTGAAATTTTATCGGTAACTCGAGAACAAAAACCGGATTTTTTAAAAAACAAGCTAACGGCCATTCATTCCTAAAATATGAAACCAACAACTGCAATGGTTATTTTGGCTGCCGGGGCATCTTCAAGAATGCAAGCTATAAAGCAGTTGTTGCCTTGGAAAAACACCACACTTTTAGGTAATGCCATTGAACAAGGATTACAATCTAATGTTGAGGTGGTTTATGTAGTTTTAGGTAAGAATGCTGCAAAAATTAAATCACAAGTATCAAACTATCCAATTCAAATAATTGAAAATAAAAACTGGCAACAAGGCATTGGCAGTTCTATAGCTTGTGCCATAAAATACTTCAAAGAAAATAAATTAAATTACAATTCGGTACTTATCACTTTAGCTGATCAGCCTTTGATAAATACTGCTTATTATAATTTGTTAATAGCGCAATCTTTAACTTATAAAGAACGAATTATTGCTTCAAACATTCATCATAAACCGAGTGTTCCTGCCATTTTTGATGCATATTTTTTTGATAAATTATCCCAATTGAATGAAGACAAAGGGGCAAAACAGNTTATGCAAGCTGNTTCAGATGATGTTTTTATAGTTAATTCAGACATTAATTTGGTTGATATTGATACTATAGAAACTTACGAAGCCGTTCTTAATAGTATAAGAAGCTGCTAATAATTATCAAAGGTTTCCTATAAACTTTCAATGGATGGCGATTGTGAAACTTTAGAAAAAAATCAATGATTATAACTGCTAATGAATAACGTATATTTTAAAAAGGTTTTACCTCAATTCTTAAAATCATAAAAAAGTTATATAATTTATATTTTTATAGTACTTTTAAAGTTGTAATTAAAAATAAAATATACAATCATGAAAAACGGGATATTAAAAATAGTATTATTTACTTTCAGTGTGATATTATTTAGTGCTTCTTGTGCACAAAAAGAAGAATCAACAGCAGTTGTAATTGACAAAGAACAAATTAAAATGGAAATACAAGCCAAAGAAGATTTGTTTGCTGAAACATACAATGCTGGAGAAATGAAGAACATTGGCTATTATGCGGATGATGCAGTTTCATATTCGGCAAACAGAGCACCACTTGTTGGCAAACAAGAAATTGTTGAATTTTTGGCAGATGGAATTGATTCATTTGCTTCGAATAATAAAATTTCATTTACTACGGAAGAAGTTTTTCCGTCAATTGATGGAGGTCAGGTGATTGAAATTGGACATTACAAGGTGGTAGATTCTGTTGGTGCAGTTGTAAATTCCGGAAACTACATGAGCCTATTCGAAAAAAGAGATGGTAAATATGTAAGTGTTAGAGACATGAGTGTTTCGGACATTCCATTTGAATAAAAAGTAAATACACAAAAGAAATACGCATCAAAAATAATTTTTGATGCGTATTTCTTTTGTGGTTAAGCGTAAAAATGAGGAAATCAAATATTTAAAAGGTTTTAAATTCAATTACCTTCTTCTGCCTCCGCCACCGCCTCTTGACCCCATAGATGATGATGAAGGTCTCGAATAAGAAGAAGAGCTTGCTCTAGACCTTGATCCAGAGTTATAACTGCTTGATGATGGACGTGAAGATGCTGAAGCTCCACTTGATTTAGAGTTTGATGTTGAAGGTCTTACGAAATCTGATGACACTCCTTTTGATTGTGATGTGGATGGTTTTTTAGCAGCAGAAGTTCCTGTTGATGCTCGGTTAGATTGTGATGTTGATGGGCGTGTTGATGCTGAAGTTCCAGTTGATGCTCGACCAGTTTGTGATGTGGATGTTCTTGCTGTTCCTTTTCCTGCAGTATTGTAATTACCGTTTTTTACATTGTTGTTAACAGTATTAGAAGTATTTCTACTATTGTTATTGTAATTATTGTAATGATTATTATTGTTGATTACTACAGTATTGTTATAACCATGGTGGTGATAATAATTATTATGACGATAAATTCCAACAGCCATTACCGTAAATGCAGCATAATAAGGCGGGTAATAATTATAATAATAAGGTGGATAATAAGGTACGTATACCGGTGAATAAACATACTGTACAATTGGTGCCGATTCAACAACCACTACGGTTGTTGATGCTGGAACATTTTCAGTAACAGGAGCGTCGCCAGTATAAGCTGGATTAGCAGTAACTGAAGGAGTTGCAGTAGTTTTTGGTTCAACAATATAATCCTTGCCATATAATTCCTTATCTCCAATAATTTGCATTGAAATTTTACCAGCTTTATCTTTGGTAACTGAGATAACAGCAACATCTTGGGTTTCTTTTTCACTTATTGGATCTTGAAGAATAAATAAGAAATTGTCTCCATCCTTTTTGGTTTCTACTTTAATAAAATCAACTTTATTATCGTTATTTAAATCTAAATTATTGATTCCTGTTTTTTCTTCATTTAATGCTTTTTCAAAATCTTCAATAGTTTTTGATTTTTGAAATAAGTCTAACACAGCATACAAATCTAAATTGTCACCTGGAAGTCCTAATAAATCCTCAGTGTTTTCTGTTTGAGCTAAAGCTGTGAAGCTTATCAAACTCATACTAAAAACTAAATATGTTAAAAAAATATTTTTCATAATGTAATATAATTATTGTGTATTAATGTGAATGAAATAATAATGCCAAAATAATAAATAATAAAGAATTTACACCTATTATTAATTCTAAAACTTACTTAAAAGCATATTTTCAAAGATATTAAAAATAACTATCTTCAAAAAAAATCAATTACTTTAGTTTTTTTTGTGTTAAAAACCTTCAAAAATATTCCAATTTAATAAAACAGGAAGCCAAACTTTTGGGTTTTGAAAATTGCGGTATTTCAAACGCAGCCTTTTTAGAGGAAGAAGCTCCAAAACTGGAGTAATGGTTAAAAAATGGTTATCATGGAAAAATGAAATACATGGAAAATCATTTTGATAAACGTTTAGATCCTCGTTTTTGGTAGATGATGCAAAATCTGTGATTAGCTTATCTTTTAATTATTTTCCTGAAGAAACACAAGATAATGAAACCTATAAAATTGCAAAATATGTCTATGGTGAAGATTGTCACTATGTTTTAAAAGAAAAATTCAATCCGCATCCAGATTTTCTGACGATGAAAAAATAGGACTGGAAAGAAATAACGGAATTCGTTTTTAAAACTATTTTTAAGAAATTAGCGGTAAATCGCAAAAAATATATTGGGTTAAAAGAAACAACACGTTTCTTAAGGAGGTCTAATATTCATTAAAAAGTTACTCAAAACATTTCTGTTTCACGTTGAAAACGCTTTGGAAAGTAAATGTTATTAAAAAAGGTACTTGTAACAATAATTTAATAAATTTGGGTTCTTAAATAAAAGATACTTTTATGAGTAATTCTAAAAAAAAGAGTGATGCTTTAAACTACCATCAATTTCCTACGCCTGGAAAAATACAAGTAGTTCCTACAAAAAAATATGCAACTCAACGAGATTTATCATTGGCATATTCACCAGGTGTTGCTGAACCTTGTTTAGCAATTGAAAAAAATCCGGATGATGCTTATAAATATACCTCTAAAGGAAATTTAGTGGCGGTAATTTCTAATGGAACAGCAGTTTTAGGATTAGGAGATATTGGAGCCCTTGCAGGAAAACCTGTAATGGAAGGAAAAGGATTGCTGTTTAAAATTTTCGCAGACATTGATGTGTTTGATATTGAGGTTGATACAAAAGATGTTGAAAAATTTATTGAGACTGTAAAAAATATTGCTCCAACTTTTGGAGGTATAAATTTAGAAGATATAAAAGCTCCTGAAGCCTTTGAAATTGAACGCAGACTAAAAGAAGAATTAGATATTCCAGTAATGCATGATGATCAGCATGGAACTGCAATTATTTCAGCTGCAGCTTTAAAAAACGCGGTTGAAATAGCTGGCAAAGAGATATCAAAAGTTAAAATTGTAGTAAATGGAGCGGGTGCCGCAGCTATTTCGTGTTCACGGTTGTATATTGCCCTAGGTGCTGATAAAAATAATTTGGTAATGTGCGACAGTAAAGGTGTTATTAGAAAGGATGCCGAAAATTTGAGTGAACAAAAAGCTGAATTTGCAACGGATAGAAACTTAAACACTTTGAAAGAAGCCATAGTGGGCGCCGATGTTTTTATTGGACTTTCTGTTGCTGATGTTTTTACACCAAAAATGTTACTTTCAATGGCAAATGACCCAATTGTATTTGCTATGGCGAACCCAAATCCTGAGATGGAATACAATTTGGCAATTTCAACACGTAAAGATGTTATTATGGCAACCGGTAGATCTGATTATCCAAATCAGGTTAATAATGTACTTGGTTTTCCGTATATTTTTAGAGGTGCTTTAGATGTTAGAGCTACTAAAATTAATGAAGAAATGAAAATGGCAGCTGTACTTGCTTTGGCAAATTTAGCGAAAGAGTCTGTGCCAGAAAAAGTTAATATTACCTATGGAGAAACTAACATTCATTTTGGTAGAGAATATATAATTCCTAAGCCATTTGATCATCGATTGATTACTGAAGTTCCACCGGCGGTAGCAAAAGCGGCTATGAAATCGGGTGTGGCAAAAAAGCCTATTAAAGATTGGGATGCCTATAGAGAAATACTTGCTGAACGTTTGGGTACAAGCAATAAGTTAATGCGAATGCTTACTTCACGTGCAAAAGCAAATCCAAAGAGTGTTATTTTTGCTGAAGCCGATCATTTAAATGTATTAAAAGCAGCTCAAATAGTGCTTGAAGACGGCATAGGAGTGCCAATATTATTGGGAGATAAAGAAATTATTAAAGAGTTAATGCTAGAATTAAATTTTGAAGCAGATATTCAAATAATTGATCCTAAATCTGATAAAGAACGTGAAAGAAGACATCGTTTTGCGAAAATATATTGGGAAAAACGCCAACGTAAAGGAATTACAATGCTGGATGCTAGAAAATGGATGAGGGAGCGTAACTATTTTGCAGCAATGATGGTAAATGAGGGGGAAGCAGATGCCTTGGTTACGGGTTATTCAAGAAGTTACCCTGCAGTTGCAAAACCAATGATTGAATTAATTGGTAAATCTGAAGGTGTTCTTAGAGTTGCGGCTACAAATATTATGATGACAAGTAGAGGTCCAATGTTTTTTTCAGATACAGCTTTCAATGTGAATCCAACCGAAGAAGAATTGGTTCAAATAGCAAGAATGACCAATCGGGTTATGAAAATATTTGATATTGAGCCTAATTTAGCTATGTTATCATATTCAAATTTTGGGTCTGCTAAATTCAAATCAGCATCTAAAAGTTCAAATGCAGTAGCATATTTGCACAAACATTTTCCAGAAATAATTATTGATGGGGAGATTCAGGCCGACTTTGCATTAAACATGGACCTAAGAGATGAAAAATTTCCTTTCTCTAAAATTCATAGTAAAAAAATAAACGGATTGATTTTTCCAGACTTAAATTCAGCAAATATTAGTTATAAATTAATAAAGAGTTTAAACAATGTAGAAACAATTGGTCCAATAATAATGGGAATAAAAAAACCAGTGCATATTTTGCAGTTGGGTTCAAGTGTAGATGAGATTGTAAATATGGTTTGTGTAGCTGTTGTTGATGCACAAGAAAAAGAAAAAAACCAAGATTATTTTGTTACATTTGAAAAGTAATTGAAAAAGTGAAATATGATAACCCATATTAGAGGTAAATTAATTGAAAAAAATCCTACAAACGCAATCATAGAAGCAAATGGAGTAGGTTATTGGATAAATATTTCACTCAATACTTATTCGCAATTACCAGATAGTGAAGCGGTGTTTTTATTTACGTATTTATCTGTAAAAGAAGATTCACATACGCTTTATGGTTTTTCTACAAAAGTTGAGCGAGAAATTTTCAAATTATTAATTTCAGTTTCAGGAGTTGGGCCAAGTATTGCAAGAACCATGATTTCATCTATGACAACTGATGAAATTCAACATGCGATTGCTTCAGGAAATGTAGGTTTAATTCAATCGGTAAAAGGAATCGGAACAAAAACAGCGCAGCGTGTATTGGTAGATTTAAAAGATAAAATTTTAAAAACTTATGCGATTGATGAAGTTTTTGTTTCTGAAAGCAATACGAATAAAAATGAAGCGTTATCTGCTTTAGAAGTGTTAGGATTTAATAAAAAACTATCCGAAAAGGCAATTGATAAAATTTTGAAGGAAGACAAAACATTGAGTGTTGAAGGTTTGATCAAAAAAGCACTTAAAAATTTATAAAAACTTGAAGCATATAAAACTCATAAATAAATCGGTCTTCATAATTTTTTTATTGTTGTTTTTTTCTTCAGCAGTAAAAGCACAAACACCTCCTGCGCCAAAAAGTACTGATTCTATTCAAGTTTCAAAAAGCATAGACACTACTAAGGTTTTAAAATCTTCAGATTCTATTGATTTAAAATATCCATTCAAAAATAATCAGGCAGGAAGTTTGTTCTTAGGAGATCCTTCAGTCGAAATTATTTATGATGAAGATTTAAAGAAGTACATCATTATAGAAAAAGTTGGAGGCTATTATGTTGAGCGACCTGTTTATATGACTCAAGAGGAGTATAAGGATTACAGGCTTAAACGAGATATGCTTGATTACTATAAAGAGAAAATTAGTGCTACCAATAGTAAAAAGAAAGGAAGTGCTGATGCTCAAAAAAACTTACTTCCAACCTATTATGTAAATTCCGATTTTTTTGAATCTGTTTTTGGTGGAAATACCATTGAAGTAAATCCGCAAGGATCTATCTTAATTAAATTAGGCGGACTTTATCAAAAAGTTGATAACCCACAACTTTCAGAAGAAAACAGAAGCAGTTTTACCTTTGATTTCGATCAGCAAATAAGTGCAAGTATTGTTGCAAAAGTAGGAACAAGGTTAAAATTTAGTGCGCAATTTGATACCCAATCTACTTTTAATTTTCAAAATCAGGTTAAGTTAGAATATACACCAACCGAAGATGATATAATTCAGAAAATAGAGGTTGGAAATATTAGTATGCCAGTAAAAAACTCTTTAATTGTTGGCGCTCAAAGTTTATTTGGATTAAAAACGGAATTACAATTTGGTAAAACACGTATTACAGGAGTTATTGCTGAACAAAAATCTGAAACCAGATCTGTATCGGCTCAAGGCGGATCAACTATTCAGGAGTTTGAATTGCAAACAACAGATTACGATGTCAATCGCCATTTCTTTTTATCACATTATTTCAGAGATAATTACAATATCGCATTACAAGACAATCCTTTGGTAAATAGCCCAATAGATGTTACTAGAGTTGAGGTTTGGGTTACAAACAGAAGTAGTGAAACATTAAACGTTAGAAATATTGTTGGTTTGGCTGATATCGCAGAAGCCGATCCAAATAATATTGGGCCTGCAAATGTCACGCCAGTTCCTGGAGCTTATTTACCTATTAACGACGCAAATGATATTTCTGCAATTTTAACTCCTACGAACCCTGTGCGTGAAATTGCAACTGTTTCAGATGCATTGGCACCATATGCAATGCAACAAGGACGTGATTATTCAGTATTAGAAAATGCTTTAAAATTAGAGCAAGGCAAAGACTATACCATACACCCACAATTGGGTTATATTACATTAAATAGAAGGCTTGCCGAATCGGATGTTTTAGCAGCCGCATTTGAATACACTGTAAGTGGAGATTCAAAAGCATATAAGGTTGGAGAATTTACATCAGATGGAATTACAGCGCCAAGTAATCTTGTGGTAAAATTATTGCGTAGTGAAATTATTAGCACTCAAATTCCAATGTGGGATTTAATGATGAAAAATGTCTATTCCTTACAAACATTTAATATGCAGCGTGATGGATTTAGACTAGATATTATGTATGCTGATGATGCAACTGGAGTACCAATAAATGTGCTTCAAAATGCGCAAACGCCTGGAGTTTCAGATAAAACACTTATGAACTTATTAGATGTTGATAAGCTTGATCAAAGTTTAAATATTTTGCCAGAAGGTGATGGTTATTTTGATTATGTTGAAAATATAACAGTAAACTCAATGAGAGGTTTCATTATTTTTCCAACGGTTGAACCCTTTGGAAAGGATTTAGAAAACACATTAACAAATCCAGATGATGCCATATACATTTTTAATGAGATGTATGAAGAAACACAATCTGAAGCAAAAAATAATTATCAGGAAAAAGATAAATATTATTTAAAAGGATATCATAAATCTGAAAATGCCAATGGTATTCCGTTAGGGGCATTTAATGTTCCTCAAGGTTCTGTAACTGTAACAACTGGAGGAAGAGAATTGGTTGAAGGTGTTGATTATGTGGTTGATTATCAAATGGGAAGAGTTCAAATTGTAAATCCAAGTTTAGAAGCTTCAAATGCTCCGATTGAAGTTTCAGTTGAAAATAATGCTACTTTTAATTTACAAACAAAACGGTTTTTAGGGGTTGATATTGAGCATAAATTTTCTGATAATTTTATTGCAGGTGCAACAATTTTAAATTTACGTGAAAAACCTTTAACTCAAAAAGTTTCACTAAATTCTGAACCATTTAACAATACCGTTTTTGGATTAAACGCAAGTTATGGTGTTGAGGTTCCTAAACTAACAAAATGGATTAATAAATTACCAAATATTGATACTGATGTTCCATCTAATTTTTCGATAAGAGGTGATTTTGCATATTTAATTCCTGGTTCATCCAAACAAATTGATATTGATGGTGAAGCGACATCTTATATTGATGATTTTGAAGGATCTCAAATTCCATTGGAATTAAAAACCATTCAACAATGGCACACTGCCAGTACACCTCAGTATCAAACTCAAATGGATTTAGGTGGTAACGCATCTGATTTATCATATGGTTATAAGCGTGCTAAAATTGCTTGGTACATTATTGATCCGCTTTTTTATGGAGGATCTTCATTACAACCGTCAAATATTAACAATCAGGAACTTTCGAGACAAGAAGTAAGACGCGTAAAATATGAAGAGTTATTTCCAGCTCAAGATTTAGATTTAACCCAATCTACTGTAGTTAGAACTTTAGATTTAGCATTTTACCCAAACCAAAGAGGTAGTTATAATTACGACACAAACAACCTAAATGGCAATGGTGATTTTACAAACCCGCAAGATAGATGGGGAGGTATTACCAGAGCGCTTACAACCACAAACTTTGAGCAGTCAAATGTCGAGTATATACAATTTTGGTTAATGAATCCATACGAACATTATTCAATTACAAATCAAGAAGGTTTGCCTGCTGGTTTAGATCCTAGCAATCCATCAAATCAAGTAGGTGAATTGTATTTTAACCTTGGAAATATTTCAGAAGATGTATTGAAAGATGGTAGAAAAATGTATGAAAACGGATTGCCGGAAAACCCGCTTAGCACAAGTAATACTGCACCAACTATTTGGGGTAAAATACCAACAAACCAATCACTACTATATGCATTTTCAGATAAAGACAGCGAACGTTTAAATCAGGATATTGGTTTTGATGGGTTAAATGATGAAGAAGAAACAGAGAAATTTGGAAATGGTTTTGGAGAAGATCCATCTAATGATAACTACCAATATTTTAGAAGTTCAAAATATGATGATGAAAATGCTTCGATTTTAACACGTTATAAGAAGTTTAACAATACCCAAGGAAATTCACCAACAAATAATTTATCACCTGAAAATTATCCAACTTCAGCTACCCCATATCCAGATGTTGAAGACATTGATAAAGATCAAACTATGAATTCAGTTGAAAGTTATTATCAATACAAAGTATCTTTAAATCAAAACGATTTAGTTGTTGGTCAAAATAATATTGTTGATGTAAAAACTGTAAAAGTCAAACTTGAAGACGGAAGTGAGAAAGAATATAAATGGTATCAATTTAGAATACAAGTTACATCACCCGATGAGGTAATTAATAATATTACTGGTTTTAATTCTATTCGTTTTATGAGAATGTTTTTAACTCAATTTAAAATGCCTGTTGTATTGCGTTTTGGTGAGTTGGAATTGGTTAGAGGAGACTGGAGACGTTACACTAAAACAATAGACGAGGCAATTAAACCTCCATTAGTTTTAACACCTCAGCAATTACAAAACTTTGAAGTAGGAGTTGTTAATATTATTGAAAATGAAGATAGAATCCCTATTCCGTATGTTTTGCCTCCAGGAATTGAACGTGAAATTTTAAATGGAACTACAACATTACAAGAACAAAATGAGCAATCATTAACTATAAAAGTAACAGATTTAGAACCAAATGAAACACGTGCTATATTTAAAAATGTAAGTGTAGATTTAAGAATGTACAAACAATTAAAAATGTTTGTTCATGCTGAAGGAATTCAAACTAAACCACAAGTTCAGGATGAAGATTTACAAGCAATAGTGCGTTTGGGGAGTGATTTAACCGACAACTTTTATCAGTTAGAAAAAATATTATACGTTTCAGATTATGATGCTTCAACACCAATTGAAGTTTGGCCAAGTGAAAATAATTTGAATGTTCTTTTAGACTATTTAACGGAACTTAAAGTATATAGATTTGATGAAGGTATTCCTCCAAATATTTTGTATCCAGCTTTAGGTTCTGAGCCAATTCCAGGTTTGGAAGGCTATCAAATAAGAATTAAAGGAAACCCAAATTTAGGAAATATAAAAACCATTATGTTGGGTGTTCAAAACATATCTTCAAGCAATCAAAGTGCTGAAGTTTGGTTTGATGAGTTGCGTGTTGCAGAATTTGATAATGAAGGAGGTTGGTCTACGGTTGTAAGTGCCGATTTGAATTTAGCCGATTTTGCAGATGTAGCAATTACTGGTAGAATGGAAACAATTGGCTTTGGAGGTGTAGAACAAAGATTAAATGAACGAACTCAAGATGATACAAAGTTATATGACTTAGTTACAAATGTTAACGTTGGAAAACTTTTACCACAAGATTGGGGAGTACAATTGCCTTTTAATTATAGCATTTCAGAAGAAGTAAGAGAGCCTAAATATGATCCCAAATATCAGGATGTATTATATGAAGACGTAAAAGATATTGATGAAAATAGTGAATACGCTCAAGATTATACAAAACGAAAAAGTATAAGTTTAATCAATGTAAGAAAAGATTTCAATGCAAGTTCAGGTAAAGAAAGACGATTCTATAATGTTGAAAATCTATCGGTTTCATATGCCTATAACGAAGTGTTTCATAGAGATTACAATGTTCAAAAATTTGTTGATCAAAATGTAAGAGCTTCAGCTGGGTATAATTTTAGTTTTAAGCCATGGCAATTAGAACCATTTCAAAGCAGCAATGCTTTTAGCAGTCAGTATTTAAAACTTATCAAAGATATTAACCTAAATATTGTTCCAACTGCAATTTCAATAAACTCAAATATTATTAGAAATTACAACGAACAATTGTCTAGAAGTTTAGTTCAAGGATTGTCTGAGTTACCTACATTAACACAACGCAGATTTCTATTTGATTGGAATTATGGTGCAAGTTTTAATTTAACAAAATCTATAAAGTTAGATTTTAGAGCTGCAAACAATCATATTTATGATGAATTTTTACCATCAGACGATGTGCAATTATTTGATAGTTTCTTTAATATAGGAAGACCAGATCATTATAGACAAGCATTAAGTGCTACTTATCAAATACCTTTAGATAAAATTCCGTTTTTAGGATTTATAAGTGCAGATTATTCTTATACTGCCAATTTTGACTGGCAGGCTTCATCTCAATCTTATATTGATAAAATTGGAAATACAATTCAAAACGCAAACACCCAGGCATTGGGAATTGATATAGATTTTGAAAAGTTATACAGATCGGTAGGTTTGGTAAATTTGATGAATAGCAGTGCTCCACCAATGCAAAATGCTACTGGGAATCAGGCAAAAAAGAAGAAAAGTAAAAGTGGAGGTTCTAAAATTGGTCAAGGCTTTTATGACTTATTAACTTCAGTAAAAAAAGCACGTATCAATTATACAGAAAACAATGGTACATTTTTGCCGGGATATATACCAACTGTAGGTTTTTTAGGACGTGATAATTATGGTGGTGGTCTTGCTCCAACCTTCGGATTTGTATTTGGTAGCCAGGTTGATATTAAGCAGCGAGCGGTTGAAAATGGCTGGTTAATATCAAGAGATATAAATGATCCATATTATAACAAAACATTTAGCAATACACATTTAAGCAAGTTAGAAGTGTCAGCTACGCTAAGACCTACACCAAGTCTTGACATAGATTTAAGAGGTAATAGAACTTATACAGAAAGTATTTCTCAACAATTAGATGTGATAAATGGTGTGTTGAATGAAGATTCTCCAATAACACAATTTGGTAATTTTAGTATCAATTACAATATGCTAGGATCATATTTTAAAAATGCTGACGATAATTTTGAAAATTTTAAAATTATTAGAAATGAAATTTCTCAGCGTTGGGCTGATGATACTGGACAGTCAATAGATGGTTTTGGAAAAACAAGTCAGCAAGTAATGTTACCAGCGTTTTTATCTGCTTACTCAGGCAAGTCATCCTCCAAAATTTCACTAAGCTCATTTAGAAATGTTCCAATACCTAGCTGGAATATTACCTATAAAGGATTGATGAAAATTCCGTTTTTCAAAGAAAATTTCAGAAGTTTGTCATTGTCGAACTCATATAATTCATTGTACTCAATTACAAATTACCGAAGTAATTTAGAATATGATGCCAATGATCCATATGGGAAAACTGATATTTCAGGAAATTACTTTAATGAATTGCTTTTTACCAATGTGAATTTAATTGAAGCTTTTTCACCACTTTTAAAAGTAGATATGAAAATGAAAAATTCAGTATCATTGGTTGGAGTGGTAAATAAAGACAGGGGGCTTACCTTAAATTTTAACAATAACAGCATTACTGAAATTAGCGGAATAGAATATATTATTGGTGTTGGATACAGGATAAGAGATGTTGCAATGAAATTTAGATTTGGAGGTAATATGACAAGTATTAAAGGTGATATTAACATCAGAGCCGATTTAGCACTTAGAGACAATGAAACTATAATAAGAGCCATTGATAATGATAATAGTCAGGTTACAGGAGGTCAACGTTTATTATCGTTTAAATTGTTTGCAGATTACGCTTTAAATAAAAATATAACGGCATCGTTTTATTTTGATCAAAGCGCATCTAAGTATGCTATTTCAACTACTTTCCCAAGACAATCAATTAGTTCTGGGCTAAGTATCAGATATATTTTAGGAAATTAATTAATAATAAATCAATAATAAATTTAAAAATGAATATTCCAGCAGAATTAAAATACACAAAAGATCACGAATGGGTTAGTGTTGAAGGAGATATCGCAACAGTAGGTGTTACTCATTTCGCTCAAAGCGAATTAGGAGATATTGTTTATGTTGATGTTGATACCGTAGGTGATGTGGTAGAAAAAGATGAAGTATTTGGGTCGGTTGAAGCTGTTAAAACTGTTTCAGACTTATTTATGCCTATTTCTGGCGAAGTAAGTGAATTTAACAGCGCATTAGAAGATGAGCCAGAAAAAGTAAATAAAGATCCTTATGGAGANGGTTGGATGATTAAAATTAAAATTTCTGATCCATCTCAAATAGAAGAATTATTATCAGCCAAAGATTATAAGGAGATAATTGGNGCGTAAATATTTTATATATATCGCTGTAACTTTAACAGTTGTAATTACCGTTGGTAGTTTAATTTCAGTTAAAGGCGAAAGTGCAATTCCCGTACATTTTTCAGATAAATTTGTGCATTTTGTTGCGTACTTTCTTTTAGCTTTAAGTTGGTTCTTTGTTTATAATAGTAAACCAAAGTTGTTAAAAAGCTATTTAGCTATAGCAATGTTGGTGTTTGTTTATGGCATAATTATTGAAGCATGCCAAATGTTATTTACAGATGAAAGGCAAGCTGATATATATGATATGTTAGCCAATTTGGTCGGAATTTCATCAGCATTGGTAATATTTAAAACATTTTTAAAAAAAAATAAATGAAATAAATAATATTATTGTAAAAGTTATATTAAAATTATTAAATTAGCACTCTATAAAAATTTTCACAGATGCAAATCAAAAAGAATCCAAAAGCAAATCTAGAAAACTACACTAGGATATTTATGCAGTTAGGTTTAGTTCTTGCCCTTTTAGTGGTATACCTAGCCATTGAAAAAAAGACTTATGATAGAGTAATCGGAGATCTAGGGCCAGTTGTATTAAACATGGCAGATGATGAACAAGTAGTCGAAATTGAGCAAATAAAACCGCCTGAGCAAAAAACACCACCTCCTCCAACTCCAGATAAAATTGAAGTTGTTGAAGATAAAGAGGATATTGAAGAAACTATTATTGAATCAACTGAAACTAACGAAAAAGAAGCTGTTGTTGTAAAAATAGTAGAAGTTTATGAAGAAGAAGAGGTAATGGAAGATGTGCCTTTCGCTATTATTGAAGATGTTCCTGTTTATCCTGGATGTAAGGGAAATAAAGATCAATTAAGAGCTTGTTTACAAGACGAAATTACAAAACACGTTAATAAAAAATTCAACTCAGAATTAGCATCAGATTTAGGTTTGTCACCAGGTGTTAAAAGAATTTTTGTGATGTTTAAAATTGATAAAAATGGAGATATAACTGATGTACAAGCACGTGCACCTCACGTAAGATTGCAGGAAGAAGCCATTAGGGTTGTAAAATTATTACCAAAAATGACTCCAGGTAAACAACGTGGACGTCCAGTTGGGGTAAAATACAGCTTACCAATTGCATTTAAAGTAGAATAATTATTTAAAAATATAGAATTGAGCCCAACCAAATTATTGGTTGGGCTTTTTTGTATTATGATAGTTTTGCCAGCAATATTATTGCGCTTAAAGATTGTAATTTTCTTTAAAATGTTGTATCTTTAATATGATAATTATGCGAGGTGAGTCTATGCTACATTTGCACATCTTGTTATTAGTAAGTCCTTGCAATATATTTTTACTGTTTAATCAGTTTTAGAGTTTTTTTGTTTCACCTAACAAAAAAGTCATGCAAGTCAAAAAATATCCACACGCGGTTTTAGAAAATTACAGTTTAATTTTAGTTCAACTAGGTTTAGTATTATCACTTTTTATTGTTTATGAATTTCTTCAATTAAAATCATATCCGAGAGAAGTAAAAGAGTTAACAGGAACATTAGTTAAAGTTGATGATAATGAACAAATTATTGATTTTAAACCTTTGGAAATTGAAGTGAAACAGCCTACACAGATTTTGATTCCTGAAAAAATTCTAAAGGTAGATGATGAAGTTGATGTTGAAGAAATAATCATAGAGTCAACGGAAACTGATGAATACCAAGCCGTAGTTGTTAACCCTCTCAAAGCTATTGTGACTGTGGCGGAGGAAGATGAAGAGGTAGTTGAAGATGTTCCATTTATGGTAATTGAAAATGTTCCAATATTTCCAGGTTGTAAAGGTAACAATCAGGAACTGCGAAATTGTTTTTCAGACGAAATCACAAAGTTTGTATCTAAAAATTTTAATGGTGAATTAGCCCAAGATATTGGTCTGGCTGCAGGGAGTGTTCAAAAAATATTTGTAATGTTTAAAATTGATAAAAATGGTGATATTACTGAGATTCAAGCGAGAGCTCCTCATAAAACTTTAGAAAACGAGGCAATTAGAGTTATTCAAAAGCTTCCAAAAATGACCCCAGGAAAACAAAGGGGTAAATCAGTTGGTGTTAAATACTCACTTCCAATCACTTTTAAGATTGAGTAATATTCAGAAGTTTTAAAATCCTGCAACCGCAGGATTTTTTAGTTTGTTTTGGTAATTATTACATTATATTTGTGATGTAATTTTGTAAATTCATAAAAAAACGGGAATGAATATCAATCAATATTTAGATTCAACTTATTTAAAAACTGCAGAACAAGCCAATATTTCAGAAGAAGCAACCAAACAAAAAGTAATGGATTTGGTTAATGAGGCAATTGAAAACAACTTTAAGTTGGCTATGATTCGCCCAAAATTTGTTGGTATGGCAAAAGAAATGGTTGAAGCAGCCAATTCAAAAGTACTTATTGGAACTGTAATAGGTTTTCATGAAGGTACAAATTCTACAGAACAAAAATTATTAGAAGCGAAACAAGCAATCATAAATAATGCAGATGAATTAGACTTTGTTATTAATTATGAAGCCTTTAAACAGGGTAAAATTAATTTGTTAAAGGCTGAAGTTTATAAAGGAACAAAATTAGGGTTAGAAGCAAACAAAGTTGTAAAATGGATTATTGAAATTGCAGCATTATCCAACGAAGAAATTATTGTGTTAACCCAGTTGATAAGAGATGTTGTATTGGATAATTTTGGAGAAGAAAATGCATCAAAAGTTTTTGTGAAATCTTCAACAGGATTTTTTGCTACCGAAGATGGAAAACCCAATGGTGCTACTTTTGAAGCTATGGAATTAATTGTTGAAAATGCCAAGCCACTACCTGCAAAAGCAGCAGGTGGCGTGCGAAATTTTGAGGATGCGGTGAAAATGGTTAATTTAGGCGTAACCCGAATTGGGACTTCATCGGCAAAAGAAATTGCCTCAGGAGGCAATGCAAAAGAATCATATTAGTATGAAAAATTATTTTGCACACGAAACTGCAGTAATAGACGATAATTGTGAAATTGGTTTAGGAACTAAAATTTGGCATTTTAGTCATATAATGTCCAATTCAGTAATTGGAGAAAATTGCAATATTGGGCAAAATGTGGTAGTTTCACCTAACGTTGTTTTGGGTAAAAATGTAAAAGTGCAAAACAATGTTTCCATTTATTCGGGTGTTATTTGTGAAGATGATGTGTTTTTAGGGCCATCGATGGTTTTCACAAACGTTATTAACCCAAGAAGTGCAATTATTCGCAAAGATGAATACAAGCAAACATTGGTAAAAAAAGGTGCTAGTATTGGAGCCAATGCAACTATTATTTGTGGAAATGAAATTGGAGAATATGCTTTAATCGGTGCGGGTGCCGTGGTTACAAAACCTGTGTTGCCGTATGCACTGGTTGTTGGAAATCCTTCAAAACAAATAGGATGGATTAGTGAATATGGACATCGACTCATTTTTGATGAAGATGGATTTGCTATTTGTACCGAAAGCGGTGAAAAATATCAATTAACAAACAATAAAGTCGTGAAAATTTCGTAATTAAATACTATGAATAAACTATTATTACCCCTCATTTTCTTTTTAGTTTCGGCATCTGTTTTTTCGCAAATCGAAAAGTATCCAGTATTTAAAAATTGTGATACCATTCAAATTACACAGTTGCAGTCTTGTTTCAAAAGCGAATTAAAAAAAGCTGTTTTAAATGAGTTTATTACGCCTGAAAATGTTTTGCAAGATAATTATAAAGGCACAGTAAATATTGTTTTTGTAGTGACTTCAGAAGGTAATTTTAAATTGATCTATGTGAATTCTCCATACAATGAACTAAAAGAAGAAGTTGAACGTGTTTTTAAAACTTTACCAATAATTATTCCAGCAAAATATAACAACCATTCGGTTGAAATGCAGTTTGGTTACCCTTTAAAAATTCCTTTAGAAGCTAATTTGGAAATAACTCCAATGGAAACTCCTGCTGAAGTTATTGTGCTTGAATCTGAAGGAAAAACTATAGACACCTTAATAAAATCGTTATTTCCAGAGCATAAAAGTGAATTGAATGTGCCGTTGGTACACTCAACCTATAATTCATACGAATTTTATATGAATCAAGGTGAAAACACCCATACTACTATGAAACCTTATGTTTATAGTGAAGTGTTACCACAATTAAATTTAGATACTCAAAAAACAAAGTTGATTCAAGATAGAAAAACATGGTTTGGCAGAAAACTTTGGAATGAACATTTGGTAAATGTTCAAGGAAATGATTTTTGGATAACTTTAGATTTACCAATTGATTTACAATTAGGGAAAGATAGTGAAGGGGTTTCAACATTTAACAATACCCGTGCACTTCAAATAAATGGGGGAATTACTAAGAAGTTTAATTTTTCAACCACTTTTTATGAAAGCCAAGGACGGTTTGCTTCTTATTTTAATGAATATGCTGAACAGATGAAGCCCGATGGTGGAAATCCGGCAATTATACCTGGACGTGGAATAGCAAAAGAGTTTAAAACGGACGCCTATGATTATCCAGTAGCGGAAGCATATATCTCATATACGCCAAGCAAGTATTTTAACTTTCAATTTGGGAATGGTAAAAATTTTATAGGTGATGGTTATAGATCTTTATTATTATCGGATGTGGCCTCTCCATTACCATATTTTAAAATAAATACGAGTTTTTGGAAAATAAAATATACAAACCTATGGATGTGGGCGCAGGATGTTAGAAAAGAATTAACAGTTGATGGGGCTTATAAACAAAAATATATTGCTGTTCATTATTTAAGTTGGAATGTAACCAAAAGATTTAATTTAGGTTTGTACGAAGCTGCAATTTGGGACAATGCAAATAATAGAGGTTTTGATGTGAATTTTTTAAATCCAATAATTTTTTACACAGCCATAGAATTTGCAACAGGTACTAGAGCAGGTAATGCGATTGTTGGCCTTAATTTAAAATATAAATTCAATAAATTTTCTTTGTATGCTCAAATCGTTGCTGATGAAATGCGTTTTTCTGAAATATTTAGTGGAAGCGGTTGGTGGGGCAATAAAGTTGGATTTCAATTGGGAGCAAAGTTTCACAACGCATTTAGCATTGAGAATTTGTATTTTCAAGTTGAATACAATCAAATTAGACCATATACCTATTCTCATGATGAGTTAAATTATAATTTTGGTCATAATAATCAGCCTTTGGCACACTTGTGGGGCTCTAATTTTAGAGAAGCTATAGGTATTGCCAGTTATAATTATAACCGCTGGTATGCAGATGCCAAATTTGTTATTGGGACAAAAGGTTTTGATTACAATACTACGAGCGATTCATCTAGTTACGGTGGAAATATTTATAGAGACAATGATGATAGAAAATCTGATTATGGTAACAGCATTGGACAAGGTAACAAAACCAACGTTTTTGTAGCCGATTTGCAATTGGGTTATTTGGTAAACCCTGCCACCAATTTGAAATTTTTTGGAAGGGTAGCATATAGAAGTTTTCAACCTACAACTACTACCAATATTTTGTATAACTCAAACAGTACTTGGATTTCAGTTGGTTTAAAAACAGATGTGTTTAACTGGTACTTCGATTTTTAGAATTTTTCATACTTCATAAAACATCAAAAGTAATTGATTGAAATAGGTAAACTTTTCTTCTGAATAGTTTATTTTTATAATAAAATTTTAGCTTAAAAAACATGTCAAAAATTGAAGTAATTACCCTAAGAAACACCAATGCTTTAGAATTACAAATTTCTAATTTAGGGGCCACTATTATTAGTTTAAACATTCCTGATAAATCAAATCAAATTGTAAATGTTGTTGTTGGTTTAGAGGCAGAAGATTATAACAAAGAACCTTATTTAAGTAATTATCCTTATTTGGGTGCTTCAATTGGACGGTATGCGGGACGTATTTCTAAGGGTGCTTTTAAAGTAAATGGAAAAAATTATCCAATTTATAATGACAATGGGGTGCATTTACATGGAGGAAAAGAAGGTTTTGATAAGAAATATTGGAAAGTTGAAAGTTTAACAGAAGGTGAAAATCCAGCGGTTACTTATTCTTATAAAAGTGCACATTTAGAAGAAGGTTATCCAGGGAATTTAAAAGTTTCTGTTACCTATCAGCTTACAGAAAAAAATGAAGTAAAAATAAAGTACAAAGCAACTACAGATGCTGCAACGCCAATAAATTTAACAAATCATGCTTATTTTAATTTGAATGGGAAGGATTCAATTACCGGCCATAAATTACAATTAAATAGCGAGCAATATCTAGAAGTTGATTCACAGCTGATTCCATCTGGAAAATTGATTGATTCAAAAAACACAAGATTCGATTTTAATAATGAATCTATTATTGGAAGAGCAGATTTTAAAGGTTTTGATGATGCGTTTGTTTTAGGAACTGGCAAAGTAAAAGTAGTATTAACTTCCCCTAAAACAGGTATTCAAATGAAAGTCTATACCAATCAACCAGCATCTGTAATTTATACACCAATTTTGTTGGAAGGTTTGCCTTTTAAAAATGGTGTAAAGTATTCAAAATTTTCAGCTATTTGTTTTGAAACTCAAAATTTCCCTGACGCTCCAAACAATGCTCATTTTCCATCAAGTATTTTAAAACCGAATGAAACTTATTTAAACGAATCTGTTTTTGAATTTTCAATTGTATAAATTCAAACTTAATAAGTCAATTATATAAAAAAAGAGGCTTTAAAAGCCTCTTTTTTTATGAATTATTGATAACTAATTATTCAGTTTCTGGAGACATATATTTATAAGCCAATCCTGCTAAAATAGCGCCAATTATTGGAGCTACCCAAAACAACCATAATTGCCCCATTGCCCAATCACCAACAAATAAAGCCTGACTGGTACTACGTGCAGGATTTACAGATGTGTTAGTTACAGGAATACTAATTAAATGAATAAGTGTTAAAGCAAGTCCAATAGCCAAGCCAGCGAAACCTTTAGGTGCTTTTGAATGTGTTGCGCCTAAAATAACAATTAAAAACATAAATGTCATCACAATTTCAGTAGTTAAGGCAGCAACCATTCCATATCCATCAGGTGAATGTTCACCGTAACCGTTAGCCGCAAAACCACCAGTTAAACTAAATCCATCTTTTCCGCTTGCAATAAGGTATAAAATACCAGCACCAGCAATTCCACCAAGTACTTGTGCAATAATATAAGGGATTAATTCTTTTTTGTCGAAACGACCACCCATCCACAGTCCAATTGATACAGCAGGGTTTAAATGGCAACCGGATATGTGACCTATTGCATAAGCCATAGTTACAACAGTTAAACCAAAAGCAAGTGCAACACCTGCAAATCCAATTCCTAAGTCAGGAAAGGCGGCTGCAATGACAGCGCTACCACACCCACCTAATACCAACCATAAGGTACCCATAAATTCAGCTACTAATTTTTTCATAAGTTTTAATTGTTAGTTAATAAATACAACCAAATTTGGTTGCTAGTTGCTCAAATTTAGCAGTTTATAATTAAAAAGTAAAAATTATTTATGATTAAATTTTTTTTATGAAAAAAAGGCTGTTTGAAACTAAAATTTTCAAACAGCCTTTTATGATTATAGTATTCTCAGCTTATTTGAAGCTTTCTAGAACTGCTTTTGTGAAATTTTTAGCAGTACCATTAATATTGTCTGGTTCATCAATTCGAGTGGTTACATAAGCTACCAATTGTTTATCTTCAGTTAAATCTAAATTATAAGCCATTGTTTCTAAAATAAAACTATAAGTTGTTTCTGTTTCTAATGTTTTAGGAACGTACGTTCCATATGTGTCAAAAGTTTTTGGATTGTATAAATAGCCCGAAGAGTAAGAGTTATAATAACCACCATAAAAACCGTAAGAATATACAGGGATGTAAGGCGGATAATAAGATCTTATAGATTCACCCGCATAAAAACCACCTTCTTCTGTTGTTCTAACATTTTCCAATTTATCTTTTAAAACACTTAAAACCACACCATTGTAGCCTTCATCTTCTAATATTTTTTGAATATTAGCCTTTTTTTCATCGGTCATTTTCTCATCAGGCTTTAAGTTTGGGTGTTTTAAATAACTTTCAGTTGCTTTTAAACCTTTGGCTCTTAATTGTGATGCCATTTCATTTTCAAATGCAATACGAACCTTTTCATTAGCCGTTCGGGCAATTACCAGAATATTTTTAGTTCTAAAGTCAGTAGCTTTTTCAGCGGCCCATTTGTTAGTTACATGAATACTACTTGAGCAGCTATTTAATACAAATGCAAAGATGATTATTGAATAAATTATTTTTTTCATAAAAGTGATTGTTTTTTTTACTAATGAAGTGCTTTTTTATTTTTTAATAATAAACAAACATACAAAATTATTTAGTGTCTTTTTATTGTTAGAACTAAATTCAAAAATTTATATTAGCAAGAGGTTTGAATTGTTTAAATAAGTGTTTATTAATTTATAGTTCAATATTTATTGTTTAAGTTTATCTATAGTATTTTGACTAATTTATTTTAAAAATGAAGGAAATTAAAAATTATTGTTATTTAATTGTGATTGGTTTTAGTTTCTTGACTATAGAAGCTCAAGATTTAGAACCAAGATCTTTGTCAGCGATGCCAATAAATGGAAATTTTTTTTTGGTTTCATATGGATATTCAGCAGGAAGTATTTTAACTGACGGAGCTATTCCTATTGAAGATTTGGAAACACAACTAAATTCTGTTGTTGTAGCTTATGCTCGAAGCTTCAAACTTTTTAATAAGCTAGCTAAATTTGATGCTGTGGTTCCTTATTCATTTGCCAAATTTGATGGAGTAGTTAGGGAAAGAGATTCAACCGTTTCTAGAAATGGTTTTGGAGACCCCTTATTTAGAATCTCCTTGTTTTTAGTTGGAGCAAAGCCACTGAATATCCCGGATTTTATGAAATCCGAGGAGGAAAAATTTAAATTTGGCATTTCCTTTAGAGTTAGAGCACCTATGGGTCAATACAATTCTGAAAAATTATTAAACCTTGGGACAAACAGATGGGCTTTTAAATTTGGTACTGCAGGTTCTTATACTTTTAATAAAAAGATTGTACTTGAAGGTTATTTAGATTTATGGATGTTTACTAAAAATAATGAATTTTTTAATGGAAATACAATTGAACAAAGTCCTTTAATTGCTCCTCAATTACACGCTACCTATATTTTTAAACCCGGTATTTGGATAACAGGATCTTTTGGTTTTTCGGGTTGGGGTGAAACTAAACTGAATGGAAATGAGCAAGATAATCAACAAAATAATTTAAAAGGAGGAGTTACATTTGCATATAAACTGAATAAGAGTAGTTCATTAAAAATTGTGTATTCAAATGGACTTGTAACAAGATATGGAGTTAATTTGAGATCTGTTTTAGTTGGGTATCAATATGGTTGGTTTGATAAAAAATAACTGAAATATTTTTTAAAATTTTAAACATCATGATAAATATCATTGTATAACTTATATTTTCATATTAAATTTGAATTGTTAATTAAAATACAACCTCAATTCAATTTTAATTAACTTTTCTTTTTCATAGCAATTTTCCCACCTAACTTTAGGTGGGTTTTTTTTATTTGGATCTAAATAATATGTTAAATATTTTTATATAAATTGACAATGCAATTTTAATTTTTTAAATTGCAACTTTTTAAATATTGATATTAAACTTAATGATTTACAATGATTTATAAAACAATTTCCATATTGTTGATTGGTTTTTTTTCGTTTGTAATTAATGCGAATCTTTCATCTAAACCTGAAAGTTCAACATTAGTTATGGCTACTGTTGACAATAGTTTTGAGACTAATGTAGAATCTATTTATAACAATTTAAATACGAATAACTTTTCACTTCCATCTAAAAATAGTTTCACAAAAGCCATGGAAGGTTATTTTGAATTGAAGAAAAAAGATATTATTCAAAATGAAATTCTAACCCTTGTTGATTATAGTTTATCTTCTATTGAAAACAGGTTATGGGTAATTGATCTAAAAAACAATACGATTTTATTTCAGTCATTGGTTTCTCATGGAAGAAATTCAGGAGATGAATTTGCAAATATTTTTTCCAATAAACCAGAATCTTATAAAAGTAGTTTGGGATTTTATTTAACAGGTGAAACGTATTTTGGCAAACATGGATATTCTTTGCGATTGGATGGTTTGGATAAAGGTGTGAATAGCAATGCTAGAGATAGAGCTATTGTAGTTCACGGTGCAGATTATGTTTCGGAAAGTTTTATAGAGCAAAACGGAAGATTAGGGCGAAGTTTAGGTTGTTTGGCTTTAATAAAAGAACTTACAAAAGAAGTTATAGATACCATTAAAAACAAATCTTGCATATTTGTATATTATCCTTCGTAAAAGGTTAATATAATTTTTTATATAAATCCGCATCAAAATTATAGAGGTCGTCTCTAAATTGCAAAATGCCGTTTTCACTCCAGGCAGTCCAATATAAAATATGAATGTATATTTCTTTATTGAAATTTACTTGCATTGTTTTTGTTGTATCTATAGCTTCATTAATTTTTTCCAAATTCCACTTTTCTGAATCATCTAAAAGATATTCGGTAAGTTCAAACGGATATTGAACCCTAACGCAGCCCGAGCTCAATGCTCTAATATCTTTGTCAAAATAGCCTCTGCTATTGGTGTCATGAAGATATACCAAAAATCTGTTTGGGAACATAAATTTCACCAATCCAAGAGAATTTGTTGTCCCGGGACTCTGCACATATCGATAATTTTTCGCTTTTTTTACATCCCAATTAATTGCACTTATTACTTGATTGTTAGAGTTGTATATGGTTATATTTTTATTGCTGAAATAATTTCTGTTGCTTTTTGCAGCAGGTATTACATCGTTTTTTAAAATAGTTGGAGGAATTGTCCAAGTGGGGTTAAATATTAGATGTGTCAATTTTGATGATAACACAGGTGTTTTTCTTGCGGCTCTGCCAATAATTACCTTATGAGTTCTTAATGTATCTGAGTTTTTAACAACATGTAATGTATAGTCTGGAATGTTAATAATAAGGTATTCTGGTTCTAAAAATCGTGGATACCACCTCCAGCGCTCCATATTCACTATAATTTGTTTTTTTCTATCTTCTTTGGTGTAGTTTAAAGCTTGAACAGTCCCAACACCTATAACGCCATCTAATGCAAGACCGTGACGCAGTTGAAATTTTTTAACAGCCAGTTCCGTAACTTCATCGTATATGGGAGTTAAGTTGTCTAAAGGTTTTAAATCCTTCCAATAAATTAATTTTTTCTTTACCTCAATTAAAACCTCATTGGTATCATTCAATTCAATTTTATGCTCAATTTCAATTTTTTTGAAATCAAATTTTGGCAAGGTATTTATAATTGCCAGTGCTGTTTTTAGTTTTTTATAAACAATATGATTTGGTGAAGCTTTATTTAAAGCATAGTTAAAAGAATCTTTTTTTTGAAAATTGAGTAGTAACTCGTCAAAGTTGATGATGTTTTCTTTCAAATCCCAATTGGAGTATAGCTCTTTTGGATTAAGACTCCCTTTATTTACTTTTTTAACATATAGGCTTAAATTTTCAGTGAGTAAAATATCAAAATCTACCAATGCAGCATCAGATAATTTAGCAATGTTTTCTTCAGAATTCTCTATCTTTTTTAGATCAAAATATTCATAGGAAATGCCATCTTGTTCTAAATTATTCAATATTGAAATAATATTTTTTCTGCTTGAATTTGCAATCCAAAAAGTTTTATTTTGGTTAGCATTGTAAAAAGCAATAACACTTGAATCTTTAATTTTGGCTATTCTAGCAGAATCAATTGGAATAATTTTACCTTTTTCAGTAATTTCTATTTTAGGAATCAGCACTACTTTTGGGGGTGCTTTTTTTTCACAGGAGATAAAAAAAATGAATATAAAAAAAACAGCACATATTCTCATAACCTTTCCAATTTTTTTCATATTAAAGGTAAGGTTTTAAAGGCTTCAAAAAAAATTTAGAGGATTGAATTTAAAATGAAATAGACCTAATCATTTTTGTTAATTTCACGTTGAATCACATTTTAATCCAACCATTTCATTCGGTTAAAGCAGCCTTTTTTAAATACCCCATGTTCATGTAGTTGAAAGCAATTAATTTTTATAATACTTTTATTTTAATTAATTGTCAAACTGTAATTATGAAAAAATTGGTTATTATTTGTTGCCTATCTTTAACATTAGGTTATGCAGCAAACGTCAAAGGAGAAACAATTAATCAAATTGAAAATTTTAAAATAAATAACGTGGAAATTGAATACCTTTCTTATTCTGAATTTGTGAATACGCCGTTTGAAGAATTGTATTAAATGCGTATTTAAACAAAACTGCGCAAGATAAAAGCTAACTATATACAATTAGGCTTTCATTAATTTGAAAGCCTTTTTTTGTGGGTTTTATGCTGTATTTTAACACATTAAAAAAGAGTTTTACTTTATATGATTTAACCTATTAATTAAAAATCAAAAAATAATTACAGTTTTTGAAAAAGGTATATTTTTAGACAATTAAATTTCTGAAACAGAAACTTTAAATTGTTTGCTATGATATTTTTTTTGTTGAGGTGGTTTTTTTATTGTTTTAAACTACATGATTGTGTAGTTGCCTTAGCTTCGTTTGTTTCTTATATTTGACATTCAATTAAACTTGAGATAACTAATTTTGGGGTTTTAGTTAGTCTGTTTGCTTAATTAAAAAAACCTATTAAATATTTCTATTTAATAGGTTTTTTATTGACAACAATCATTGAAATCATTGATTACCATCATTGTTTTTTTAGGATAAGTATTCTAAATTTGATGTTCAATTAAATCTGAGTTAACTAGCAATATTAAAGATATGCGACTTAACAATGTTCAGTTAATTGAAAGAAACCTACTAGATAATAGAAATATTTAGTAGGTTTTTTCTTGTAATCTTTTTAAAAGCAATTTTTATAAGCCATTTCATTAAGTTGAGGTAGTTTTTCTTAAATCAATCAATTTCTATACGAGTTTAATTAGGAATTAGAATTATTTTTGGCTATATTTATGAAATATAATCTTGATTAATTTAAAATATTAAGATTTGTTTGATAAGGTAGCGTTGAANAGAAACTTTAAAACTTCTACTCTTATTACAACAGGAAAACCTGTTAAATAGAAATATTTAATAGGTTTTTTTTAAACATGTTTTTTTGTAATTTTCTACTATGAAAAAAAAGAAACGGAAAAAATACTATTTTAACAATTCCTTTTTTAATATAAAAGGCAATTTATTAATGGCATTAGTTTTTATGGTTATTTGTATAATAGCATATTTCTTTTATCACTTGCTTAATTAATAATTTTCTTACATTACAAAAAACAGTATGACTTTATGCGAATTTAACCTTTTGAATAAAAACGAGAAAATAATTACTGTTTTTGAAAAAGGTATATTTTTAGACAATTACAAATCTGAAACAGAAATCTTAAATTGTTTTGCTATTGATATGTTTTTTGTTGAGGTGGTTTATAATTCTAAAGTAAATCAAATAGTTGATGTAAGAAGTTTTATTGGTGGCTGGTGTTTAGATAAGTATTCAAACAATTTACAATGCGAATATTAGGTATTAAAATAGTTCAAATCAGGCTATAAAATATTCTACAATACACAAATCACCCAAATATTAAAAAAAGAAATCCGTAACTACTTAATAAAAAGCTTGTTACGGATTTTCTTTGTACAGAAGGCGGGACTTGAACCCGCACGAACATTACTGTTCACTGGATTTTAAGTCCAGCGTGTCTACCAATTCCACCACTCCTGCATTGGTATTTTTATATTGTAGAGCGAAAGACGGGATTTGAACCCGCGACCCTCACCTTGGCAAGGTGATGCTCTACCCCTGAGCTACTTTCGCAGTCTTTTTTTTAAATGAACGTAGCATTTTATCCTAAATGCGAGTGCAAATTTAAAACAATTCTACGAACTGCAAAGACTTTTTTGAAATTATTTAAAAGATTTTTTTAATCTCCTAATTATAAGGTTGTAATTGTCTAATAATAAAATATCTTTGCAGCAATCAATTAATAAAGAATGCAAGTTTCTTCTGATTCAATTTCTGAAAAAATGAATTTTTCAATAGTTTTTAGCGATTTCAAACAATTAACAAAAGTTGGGCTGTCTTTAAGTGTGGTGTTTTCATCTTTAGCTGGTTATTTATTGGCGGTTGATGAAATTAATTATTTGATTTTGGTGATGTTGGCGATTGGAGGCTATTTAATGGTTGGTGCTTCAAATGCTTTTAATCAAATTATTGAAAAAGATACTGACGCTTTAATGAAACGCACTATGAACCGTCCTTTGCCAACTGGCAGAATGCATGTTTCTATGGCTATGGTAATCGCAGTTTCTTTTACCGTTTTAGGTTTGGCTATATTATACAGTATCAACCCGAAAAGTGCTTTATTTGGGGCTATTTCAATTTTTCTATATACCAGTGTTTACACGCCTTTAAAAGCAATAACGCCATTATCCGTATTTGTTGGCGCTATACCAGGAGCAATTCCTTTTATGTTAGGCTGGGTTGCTGCTACTGATGATTTTTCAATAGAGCCGGGGATGTTGTTTTTAATTCAGTTTTTTTGGCAGTTTCCTCATTTTTGGGCGATTGCCTGGTTACAATTTGATGAATACAAAAAAGCAGGTTTCAACTTAATGCCAATGGGCCAAAAAAACAAAAAAGCAGTTATCCAAATTATTATTTATACCATTTGTTTAATAATAGTTTCTATAATTCCTGTATTAAAATTGACAGGAAATTTTTATATTTACCCTTTTACTGCCTTTATTTTAGTTTTATTAGGAAGTGTAATGTTGTATTATGCAGTAAAATTATATAAAAATCAAACAAATAAAGAAGCAAGGCAGTTAATGCTTTCGAGTGTATTGTATATAACCCTGATTCAAATAATATACGTTATTGATAAATTTTTACACTAAAAGATCATGAGACAACCCCTAGAACAAGAGTACAAAATTGCAAAAAGAAAATCAGCAAAACCTATGTTATGGGTTTCAATGATTAGTATGACTATGATGTTTGCTGGTTTAACAAGTGCATACGTAGTTAGTAGAAAACGAAGTGATTGGGTTTCGTTTGATTTGCCTTCAGCCTTTTATATAAGTACTGTTTTAATTGTATTAAGCAGTATTACTTTTATGTTGGCAAAACATTATATTAAAAAAGACAATAGAAGGCTTACAACATTGAATTTATTTTCCACACTATTATTTGGTTGTAGTTTTGTGTTTGCTCAGTTTGAAGGATTTAATGAATTATTTAATGAAGGATTTGTGTTTGCAGGAGCACAAAGTACAGTGAAATCTTCTTTTATATATGGAATTACATTGGCGCATATGGCACATATTTTTGCTGGACTTATTGTGTTGTTAGTTGTAATTTATAATCATTTAAATAAAAAATATTCAGCTACAAATTCTTTAGGGTTAGAACTTGGTGCTATTTTTTGGCACTTTGTAGATATTTTATGGATTTACCTGTTTTTCTTTTTCTATTTGGTTAGATAATAAAAAAAAATGTATTTTTGGCGCAACTATAACTAAAAAAATCAAAAATAAACTTTATGGAAGCAACTATTGCTACTGAAACTAACGGACAACCTTGGGGTGGAGGAAACAACAAACCACTAGGTGCAAGTTACGGTAAAATGATGATGTGGTTCTTTATTTTATCGGATGCACTTACTTTCTCAGGTTTTTTAGTCGCATATGGCTTTATGCGCTTTAAATTTATTGATTCTTGGCCAATTGCCGACGAAGTTTTCACCCACTTTCCATTTATGCATGGAGTTCACGCACCAATGTATTATGTGGCAATAATGACCTTTATTTTAATATTTTCATCGGTAACAATGGTATTGGCTGTTGATGCAGGTCATCAAATGAAAAAAGCGAAAGTAACTTTTTATATGCTGTTAACCATTATTGGTGGTGCCATATTCTTAGGTTCTCAAGCTTGGGAATGGAAAAACTTTATTAATGGTTCTTATGGAGCCGTTCAATTAAACGATGGTAAAATTATTCAGTTTGTGAATGAAGATGGTGAACAGGTTGCTTTAGAAAGTTTTGCGATATCCTCACATTTTGAAAGAACGCAACTTACCCGTGATAAAGGTTTATGGTTTATGGAAGAAAGTTCAATAGCACCATATACGGTAAACGAAGTAATTGCTGGTTTTGAAGCCCATCCAGAATTAACCATTAGAACGGAACAGTTAAATGCTGAAACAAAAACAAAAACTATTGTTCCTCGTGAGCAGGCAATGTTGTATTTAAATGAAGCCAAACAGGTAGTAGTTGGAGCAAATTTAAAAGTAAACGAGTATGGAAATACTTTGTTTGCTGATTTCTTTTTCTTCATTACAGGTTTTCACGGTTTCCACGTTTTATCTGGGGTTATTATAAACATAATTATCTTTTTTAATGTAATTATTGGAACTTACGAACGTAGAGGAAGTTATGAAATGGTTGAAAAAGTAGGATTGTATTGGCACTTTGTAGATTTAGTTTGGGTATTTGTATTCACATTCTTCTATTTAGTTTAATTCATAAAAGTTTTATAAAATGGCAGCACACGCACAAGAACATAAATCGCACACAAAATTAATTTGGAAAGTATTTGGAATACTTTCTGTAATCACCATTGTTGAAGTTGCTTTAGGGATTGCTAAACCAGAAGCCCTACACTTAACTAAAATATTAGGAACAAGTCCTTTAAATATCATATTTTTAATTCTTACCTTGGTAAAAGCTTATTATATTACATGGTTTTTTATGCATATGGCCGATGAAAAAAAGAGTTTAAGACGCGCTGTTGTTTGGACATCAGTTTTCTTAATTATTTACCTAGCAACCTTGTTGTTGATTGAAGGAAGTTATATAAATGATGTTTTAGGTCCATTAGTGAAATGGGAATACTAAATAAATAAATATTTTATATGCGAAAGGTGGTTTTTTAACCACCTTTTTTGTTTTAACTTTGCAGCATGAAAAAATTCTGGGTACTTTTTAGTTTGTTCATTTTGCCACTGGTGTTTTATATATTTCTTTCCAAAGGAATTTATAAATATGCAAACCTCCCTATTTTATCTGAAAATGTGATGGATGTGAGCGAGTTAACAAAAGACAATACGAGTTTAATTGATCATATTTCGGTGGTCTGTTTTTTAGGAAACGATATGAACACAGCCAAAGGCAGTTTGTTTAATTTAAATCAAACCATTTATAAAAGATATGCTGAAAAAATCTATTTTCAGGCTGTAGCTATTATTCCTGAAGGCTCTGAAGAAGATTATAAAAAAGCTATTGAAGAACTTTCAGCATTTACTGATATTAGTAAATGGCATTTTATTTATTTAGACAAAACAACCATTGAAACTTTATTTAGCAGTTTTCAAACGCCTTATCAGTTGAATGAAAATTTATATTCAGAAAATGCTTTTATTATTGATAAAGAGTTGCGTTTGCGAGGCAGAAAAGATGATGAAGATACAAAAGGCGGAAAATTATATGGATACAATATGCAATCTGTTGCCGTTTTGAAAAACAAGATGAAAGACGATATTGATATTATTTACTATCAGTTAAAAAAATCGGCTGAAAAGGAACAAAGAAGAAAAAGAGAAATCTAAATACAATGAAAAAATATTCATACATAGGAGTTGCATTTATTATTTTAATTTTTGGAATTTATGCCATACCAAAAATTGTAGCTAAATTTAATACACCAACTTTGATTAAAATAGCTGAGGTTCCAAACTTTGAATTTACCAATCAGGATGGGAAGTTAATTTCAAATTCATTTTATGAAGGTAAAGTTTGGGTTGTAGAATTCTTTTTTACTACTTGCCCAACCATTTGTCCAAGAATGAATGAAAACATGGTGAAAATTCAGAATGAGTTTTATGGAAATCTTGATTTTGGTATTGCGTCATTCAGCATCAATCCAAAACACGATACTCCAGAAATTTTAAAAGCCTATGCGAAAGATCACGGAGCGACTTTAAAAACATGGAATTTTTTTACAGGCGATCAAGAAAAAATATATGAACTGGCAAATACAGGATTCACACTTTTTGCTGGTGAAAATAGTGATGCAGAGGGCGGATTTGAACATTCAGGTATGTTTGCATTAATTGATAAGGAAGGAAATATTAGATCAAGATTGGATGAATTTGGAAATCCTATTGCATTTTATGAAGGATTGGAACCTTCAGGAGTGCAAATGATAAAAGAAGATATTGGAATTTTACTGAAAGAATAATGGAAACAAGCTCAAAAAAATACAACAAATGGATTGTAATATTGTCAATTGCAATACCTCTGGTAGTTGCTATTTTATTTGGGGTTAAAATTGATGCTAAATTACCTATTTTTTTACCTCCAATTTATGCAACAATCAATGCATTAACTTCAATACTTTTAATTGTAGCGGTTTGGGCCATTAAAAATGGTAAAGTTAATTTACACGAAAAATTAATGAAAACAGCCATTGTTTTTTCGGTCTTGTTTTTAGTGTTATATGTGTTGTATCATATGACTTCAGATTCCACAAAATTTAGAGGAGAAGGCTTCCTGAAAACGGTGTATTTTGTTGTTTTAATTTCACATATTGTATTGTCTATTGTTGTAATTCCATTTGTTTTAATAACTTATGTTAGAGCCATTACAAACAATATTGAACTTCATAAAAAAATAGCACGTTTTACTTTTCCGCTGTGGTTATATGTTGCCATTACAGGGGTCATAGTTTATATAATGATTTCACCTTATTATTTAAAATGAAAAAAAGTTTTTTATTCATATTAATTTTAATTGTATCAAACATTTCTAATGCACAATGTGCTATGTGTAAGGCGGTTGTTGAAAGTGGAGATTTGTCTGAAGCCGAAGGGTTAAACACTGGAATTTTGTATTTAATGGTTTTCCCATATATTCTAGTAGGCACATTATTATACTTTATTATTAAAAATAGAAAGAATAATAAAATTTAACGTTTCTATAAGACGTTAAATGTGTAACAAATAATAATTTTAATCGTCATATAGCCATATAAGCTAAATAAATTGGTTTTTTCATGTTCAAATTTGAGCAATTAACAGGTTTATAAAATTGAAAATTAATCAAACTCAAACTAAATAAATGAGAGTAAAAATTGTTACTATTTTGGTGTTTATGTTTTTTATAACTATAAATGCACAAGATAAAAAATGGTCATTAGAAGAATGTGTTGAATACGCATTAGATAACAATATTTCAATTAAACAACAGGAACTTAACAGAGAATTAGTTGAAGAAGATATTGTAACTGCAAAAGGGAATTTCTACCCAAACTTAAATGGTTCCGCTTCACAAGATTGGAATTTTGGATCGTATATTGGTCAAACAGGTCTTCGTATTTCAAGAGATAGTAGAAGTAATAGTTTTGGATTGAGTTCTGGCGTTAATTTATATAATGGAAACAGAAACAGAAACAATTTATTTCAAGCTAAAAAAGATTTAGAAGCTGCGGGATACGATTTAGAAGCAAACAAAAATATAATAATGTTATATATTGTTAATTCTTATTTGGACATATTATTAAATAAGGAAAGTTTAAAAATTGCTCAAGATCAAATAGTTATAAGTGAAAGCCAGGTTGAGAAATCAAAAGGTTTGGTTGAGTCAGGGTCAAAAGCAAAAGCTATTTTATTAGAGGCTCAAGCCACTTTAGCAACAAATAAGCAACAACTAACTGCAGCTCAAAATGCAGTGAATATTTCGTTGTTAAACTTAGCCCAGTTATTACAACTATCGCACAAAGGATTTGATGTAGCAGATGTAAAATTAGATGTGACTTCAGCGTCTTTAATTTACAACGATACTGATGCTATTTATGAAAAGGCTGTAAGTACTTTACCAGAAATTAAAAGCGCCGAAATAGCAGTTGAAAGTTCTGAATTATCGGTTGATATTGCTAAAGGCGCCTACTATCCTTCACTTTCATTTAGAGCAGGTCTTGGAACCTCTTATCAGCACAATAAAGGTATTGCTGATGAAAGACCAATTGTAGATCCAGATGACCCAAATAACATCACTTGGATTCCTAATGGTTTTGGTCAACAGTTACAAGACAATATGGGATATTATTTAGGTTTTGCATTAAACGTTCCAATTTTTAATAGATTTCAAACAAAATCTGGTGTGTCAAGAGCAGCTATCAATCAGCAAAAAGTTGAGTTGCAATTATTAGATGAGCAAGTGAAATTAAGAGAAAGTATTGAAAAAGCATATGCTGATGCAAAAGCAGCTTTAGATCAGTTTGTTTCCTCGGAAACGTCTTTGGTAGCACAAGAAGAGTTGTTTAGAAATGCTCAGGAAAGTTACAATTCAGGTGTTATGACTTCTTTTGATTTTGATCAAGTGCGTAACAGATTGGTAAATGCACAATCAACTATGGTGAATGCCAAATACAATTTTATTTTTAGAACTAAGTTATTAGAATACTACTATGGAATTCCAATAGTTTTGTAAAAATAGATTAAAATATTTTATAAAAACATCCAACCTTTTGTGTTGGATGTTTTTGTTTTATAGCCATCAAATTAAGTATCTTTGATTTTTTAAAAATTAAATAAATTG
>BS_KBA_SWE02_21mDRAFT_10000039_pt1 | contig 39175 bp, 32 predicted proteins | sample BalSeasSWE02_21m_FD_9196 | JGI IMG/M metagenome (IMG submission 9196)
ATTATCTTTATGAATAGCACAGTGCGCTTAAATCTAAGCGCCTTAAACTCATCTATTCCATAACATCCGGAGTTATAGCTTCTTCTGCTTGGGCAGCTTCTATCTGCGCTTGATCTTGGTTGTCAAGAATTTTCACTCGATCCAATTGGATATCTTGCATAGAAATTTCATCTTCGATCGGCTCCAGGTGAGTAAAGATTACAGCTTCATCAAACAGATGCAGGATGTCAAACTCCAGATCTTCAGCAATATGATGTCCATCATGCACGGACATATCTCCAGAAACGAGAATATGTACAGAGATGAACCGTCGTGATGCAGATAGTCTTGTTCGCAAAGCGTGGAATTGGATTCCTCTTTGGCGGTATTTATCCAAAATATTTTCAATCTCGTTCGTTTCGTTCAGGGGCATGGCAGCATCCATCAATCCTGAAACCGATTTTCGTATCAGGGTAACACCTGTCCAAACAATATTGGCAGCTACTGCTAAGGCGATCAGCGGATCTAAGATGGTCCATTTAGAGATGGAAACAATGATCACCGCCAGGATAACACCAGCGGAAGTCCAAACATCTGTCATCAAATGGGATGCATCAGCTTCAAGGGTTATGGAATTGAACTTCTTCCCGGCTCCTCTAAGAATGCGAGCCACAATAAAATTAATTGCTGAAGCAGCTACCGATACTACCAGTCCCACACCTACTTGTTCCAATCCTTGCGGATGTAACAATCTTTGTATAGCTGTAAAGGTAATACTCCCTGCTGCTACCAAGATCAGGCTGCCCTCCACGCCACTGGAGAAATATTCCGCTTTCGAATGCCCAAACATATGACTTTCATCTTCAGGACGGGCGGCAATGGTAAGCATCCAAAGTGCCATTAAAGCCCCTAATAGATTTACAACTGATTCGAGTGCATCAGAAAGCAAACCTACTGAGCCAGTCAACAGGTATGCCCCTGTTTTTAATGCAATTGTAATAAGGGCTGCGGCTATGGATAACCAGGCAAAGCGGGTGAGAGATGATCGTTTCAATTATGTCCTTTTCAGATACAATAACATTTCATATTTTTAGCAATCAAAAAGCTGAAATAATCCACAAGATAACGATGGTTTGACGATTATAATGGGAAATACCTTTACATCATAGTAATAATAATACAAAATCATTGCAGATCGTTCTTTGATTTATGTATTCTTGGATGAGGAACCAGTTGTAAGGATGATAATTTTTTTCTGAGATTGATTATCGCTTCATAAAATATAATTCTCTCAGAAAGAAATCGTTGATTAACCCAATTTTTTGGAATAAAAAATTAACCACATACGAGGTCACGCTCATGCTAACAATAGAAAAAATTGGCACCACGAACAAGGTTCAGGTCCGAAAATTTGTTGAGTTTTATTATGATCTCTATAAAGACTGCCCATATTGGGTTCCTCCACTTTTTATTGATACCTACCTGCCTTTGAACCGCAAGAAGCATCCCTTCTTCACACATTCGGAAGCTGATTTTTTCCTGGCAATAAGGGATGGCCAGGTTGTTGGCAGGATTTGCGCAGCAGAGAATAAACCATTTAACGACTACCATAAAACCCGTAAAGCACAATTTTATTTCTTCGATTGCCTTGATGAACAGGAGATCGCTCAAGCCCTTTTTAATGCCGTCATTACCTGGGCAAAGGATAGAGATCTGGACAGTGTGGTTGGACCGAAAGGGTTATCGCCATTTGATGGTTATGGAATCCTGGTGGATGGCTTTGAGCAGCGTCAGATGATGACCATGATGAATTACAACTATCCCTATTATGCCAACCTGGTCGAAAATGTCGGTTTTGAAAAAGAAGTGGATTTTGTTTCCTGTTATTTGCCGGCTGATTCTTTCCATATTCCTGAACGTGTTGAACGCATATCAAAGCGTGTCATGGAGCGTGGCAAGCTCTCAGTTAAAAAATTTAATAGCAAACGCGAGCTTGTGAAATGGGCTCCGAGAATTGGTGAAACCTATAACAAGGCATTTATCAATAATTGGGAATATTATCCTTTCAGCCAGGGAGATATCGATTTCGCCGTGGACAATGTTTTCATGGTGGCAGATCATCGCTTGATTAAAGTAATCTTGCACGAGGATGAAATTGTTGGTTTTCTGTTCGCTTTTCCAGATGTTTCTGCTGCCCTGCAACGCGCACACGGGCGCTTATTTCCCCTCGGCTTACCTGACATACTGTTAGAGATGAAGCGAACGAAAACTGTGGCTGCAAATGGGATGGGCATCCTTCCTGAATTTCAAGGCTCGGGAGGCAACGCCCTGTTATATTATGAAATGGGCAAGACCCTTCTTGATTTTCAACAATTTCAATTTGTTGAAATGACCCAGGTTGCAGAAACAACAAAACAGATGCGCGCCGATCTGAAGAACTTAAATGGAGAAGAATATAAGAACCACCGGGTTTTCCGATTTTCTCTCAAAAAATAACAGAACCTATCAATTATTTTAGATCGATGTATTTGAGTTTTACTACACTTATTCTTCTAACAATATCGGATTTCTTGCTGCCGGGTGTTGCTTGGAACCTGAACATCTCAATGGGATGAGATTGGGGGAAGATCTGAATTTATTGCGGAAGCCCTGGCTGGAGCACCAGACGTATTGACTATCACATAAGAATCCCCCCAGAGACAAAATCACAGTCTAATTTGATCATAACCTACCAAATATTTATGGGATGTTTTAAATAAGCAAATATATATAGATCAACGGAAATCACTGGTTTGATTTTATAGATCCTGAAGATCAGCAGCTACCAGTCTTATTTTCTTTGTACGTCAATTAGGCTTAACCAATACCCCACAAATAGAAAAACTGCGCTTCCAACGGTTGCCATCCCGAAATTTAACATCCCAACTGTCCAAAACGAAAGATTCAAGGAACCACCAACAAAATGACCGACAAAAAAGCCCAACCATGCCAGTACAAGGAGTAGAACCAGGCGAAAAATACTACCCCCTTTCCAGAAATGGAATAAGGCTCCATACAATGTGGATATTACAAATCCCAACAAAAGATTAGGCAAGTTCATGATCTGCTCCTAAGATGGATTATTGGTTACCTCCCAGAAAAATATCTGGTTGGATATGGAAACGTGCTAATATCTCTCTCAAAATTTTTTTGCTAGTATTCTAATTCATTCCCTAAAACTTAATCTATGCAAAATTACTTTGGGTGATCTTTCCTCCCCCAAGGACAACATCCCCATCATAAATGACTGCCGCCTGTCCGACTGTGATATCTCGTTGAGGTTGATCAAACTTGACCCGAACACTACCATCTTCATTACTGCTTATCTCAGCCCAGGCTTCCTTCGCAGAATATCGGATCTTGACTTCGGCTCGAAAAATCTTATCTGGCGTTTCACCAGAAATCCAATGAACATTTTTTACCGTCAATGCATCTTGCCCCAGTTCGGTTTCCAAGCCAACGATAAGTGTGTTTGTATCAGATTGTTTGGCAAGAACATAGAGTGGTTGTAGTGAGGCTAACCCCAAACCCTTGCGTTGACCAATCGTGTAGAAGCTTAAACCCTGATGTTCACCCAAAACCTTTCCATCTTGGTTAACTATATCACCTGGTTTCAGGCTCTCAGGGGCATTCCTTTTGATAAAATTTCGGTAATCTTCCCCTGCCAGAAAACAAAGGTCCTGACTATCTGGTCTGGAAGCGGTTGGCAAATCCAATCCATCTGCCAGCTCACGTATCTTTTCTTTCGGGAAATCTCCTACCGGAAACAAAGCTCTCCGCAATTGTTCCTGATCGAGGACATGAAGAACATACGATTGATCTTTGTTACGATCTATTGCTCGAATTAATTGTTTTTTTTCTTCGGCATGCTGATCTGTTTTTTGTACTTGGATGGATCGTAATCGCACATAATGACCGGTTGCCATATACTCAGCTCCCATCGCCAGAGCGTGCTCCAGCAAGAACTTCCATCGGATTATGCGATTACAAACCAGGCAAGGATTGGGTGTGGAACCCTGAAGATATTCCTCTAGAAAATAATTTACCACCGTTGAGCGAAAAATTTCCTTTGCATCCACAACATAAAAAGGGATATCCAATTGAGCAGCCACACGCCTGGCAAGAGCCATGGCATCTGGTGTACAGCACCGGTTGGAACTCTCTTTTCCCGGTTCTGACCATAGTCTCAACATCATCCCAACCACATCATAACCTTGCTGCTTCAGCAAGGCAGCAGCAACTGATGAATCTACCCCTCCAGACATGGCAACAACTACTTTTGTCATTGCAGTTTTCGAGCTTTCTCAACCAACCTGGGCAAATATGTCAGGAATTTTTCAACTTCGTCAACAGTTGATTCTTTCCCAAGGGTTATCCGTAAGGAACCCAAACCCCATTCAGAAGGTAATTGTAGAAGGTTCATAACCTCGGATGGTTCCGGATTCCCTGTTTTACATGCCGAACCAGAAGAGCAGGCAAAACCTGCTGAATCCAATAAGGTTAACAATAAATTCCCATCTACACCTTTGAAGACAAATGAACAATGATTGGGTAAGCGCTTATCCGGGTGACCGGTCAATTTCGAGTCTGAAATATTTTCGAGAACAGATCCGATGATCCTGTCTCGCATGGGTTTGACGTGCGCAGTTCTCATCTCACGTTCAATTTCAGTTAACCGTAAAGCCTCTGCAAACCCAACAATATACGGAACGTTTTGGGTTCCTGCCCGCAATCCAAATTCCTGCCCGCCCCCGGTTTGAACAGGAGAAATGAGTGTGCCTTTCCGGACATAAAGTGCTCCAACACCCTTGGGTCCATAGAATTTATGCCCGCCTAATGATAAAAGATCCACTCCCAAAGAATCTACATTCATGGGTAAATAAGCTGCCGCCTGGACTGCATCTGTATGAAATAAAACTCCCTGCTCACGGCAAATCTCTGAAATCTCACCAATGGGATTGATCGTTCCAATTTCGTTGTTTGCCAGCATAACCGACACCAAAGCGGTTTTATGACTTATAGCCTGGGTAACCGTTTGTGGCAACACCATGCCATATTCATCCACTCCCATCCAGTCAATCTCAAAATCAAACAATTCTTCCATTTGCTTGGCAGTTCTGCTTACAGCATGGTGTTCAGCCTGGCTGGTGAGGATCTTATCTTTACTCTTCTTTTTACGCATAACAAGGGAGACTCCCCTCAACGCCAGGTTATCAGATTCTGAACCACAGGAAGTGAAGATTATTTCATCAGGTTGACACTTTAAAACACCGGCTACTGTTTCACGAGCAGCTTCAATAGCATTTTCTGCTTTTTGTCCAAACTGATGAATCGATGAAGGGTTCCCAAATGAATAGTTAAAAAATGGCAACATGACCTGTAAAACCCGTTCATCCACTGGTGTTGTAGCAGCATAATCGAGATAAATAGTTTCTTCCATATTTTTTCACCTCATTAGTAAGGTTTCGAGATTATAGCACGTCAGAGTACATCATAAAACACTCCTTTCCAGGTTATTTTTCAAAGACGCCTGATCACTTTCAAATTTAATCAAACGGCGCACAAGGGAGACCCTAGTGCGCCGTTAAGGAGGGGAGGAGGAAATATTCTAAGTAATCAATTAAGTCTGGTTTTGTCCAATGATGAAATTTTGAATTCAACTTCCCGTAAAGCTTCGATCAAAACTCTACCATGTTTCTTCATAACCAGATTCTGGCCCGGAGCAAGTAAATAATCCCGGTAATCTCCTGATTGTGTTACCCACAGGATGCCCTTTTCACACGAGAGCTCCATCCCTGGTTTCAGTTTNTTGATCCGATAGAGGCCATTCTTTTCGAGATGTAATTTTTCTTTATTAATAATGTTAGGTTTAATGTTCATAAGTTTTCTCCTTCAAACCGTGGTTGTCCGGTGACAGTAGTATCTCAGGAAAGGAGAAAGTAGCACAGATGCACATATACCCAATTGTAACCATAACAGTTTATAATATCAGCAACTGTATACTAATAATTTTCGAAAACTGTGCTTATTTTCACAAATAGGAGAGTATATGCGAACGCAAGAACCTTACTCATCAAGAAAGGGTTACCTTTACGAAGAGATAGCCAATAATATGAGAGAATCGATCACNCAAGGAACCTTTCGTCCAGGTGAGCGCATTCCATCAGTACGCCAAATGAGTAACAAGAACGGGGTCAGTGTTACCACGATTCTTCAAGCTTATCAGTTATTGGAAGAACAAGGTTTGATTGAATCTCACCCGCAATCCGGGTATTATGTCTGCTTAAATGAAAATTTAAAATTACCGGAACCCGAGATATCCACTCCGAGTAAAGACCCTTGTCAGGTGAGCCTTCATGATCTGATCATGATGATAATCAGGGANACCCAGAATCCCAGCCTGGCACAACTTGGTGCTGCTTTACCAAATCTTGACCTGATGCCAATAGATCAACTTAATAAGATCATTCTTGAATTGAGCCGGAAAGCTAACCCCGAGATGCATCAATATTGTTTACCACTCGGATTGGAGTCTCTTCGGATACAGATCGCCAAACGTGCAATTCATAGTGGTTGCCATCTGTCCCCAAATGATATCCTGATCACTTCCGGTTGCACCGAAGCAATTGATTTGTGTCTTTATGCCATATGTCGCCCTGGTGACATAGTTGCTGTGGAGGCACCCATGTACTTTGGAACTTTACAAAGCCTGGAGGTACATGGATTGCGCGCACTAGAGATACCAACAGATCCAAGAACAGGCATAGGATTGGATGCTCTCAAATTTGCGATTGAACACAACCCGATCCGTGCTGTAATGGTGAGTTCAAATTTCAGTAACCCGATGGGTGGCTGCATGCCAACTGAAAAGAAAAAAGAATTGGTCGAACTTCTGGCACGACATGATATCCCATTGATAGATAATGATATTTCTGGAGAAATTCATTTCGCAGATAAAAGACCGGTTGTGACAAAGGCATTCGACAAAAAAGGTCTGGTATTAATGTGTTCCTCATTTTCCAAAGATATCAGTCCGGCTCTTAGGGTTGGGTGGGTTACTCCCGGAAGATATAAAAATGAGATCGAATGGTTAAAGTTTACAAATAGTATCGCAACTCCTACTTTATCCCAAATGACAGTAGCTCGCTTTATGGAGAGTGGAAAATATGACCACCACTTGCGTAGGTTACGCCGTTCCTATGCAAGCAATGTAATTATGATGTCCCAGGCAGTAATGCGATATTTTCCTGCTGATACTCGCGTCACACGGCCTTCCGGAGGATTCGTTTTATGGGTGCAATTGCCTGATAAAGTTGATTCGCTTGAATTATATAAAGAAGCTTTAAAAGGTGGAATAACAATAACCCCGGGATATATCTTTTCTCCCACGAATCAATTTTATAGTTTTATTCGTTTGAATGCTGCCAATTGGTCTTATCCCATTGAACGCGCACTCGATCACTTAGGCAGTATGACATTTCGGCAAATTGCACAATAGATCCTTGCAAACAACGTTTAAGATTTTCATCTTAAACTTCATAGCAGTGCTTACCTCTGTTATAATACTTTTCGTATTGGTATCATCTAAGAATAAGTTTAGGGGGAAGATTGAGAATGTAGCAAATCTACCTACATCTCTCCATCTTTGGTTTATTAAGATCATACCTGATTGAGTAAATCACTGGAGAATATAATGGAATCTAAGATCAAATTTGGAACAGATGGTTGGCGCGGAATGATCGCTGAGGATTACACCTTCAATAACGTCCGCAGGTGTGCTCAAGGTTTCGCATCTTACCTAAATTCTCTTGATAAAAAAGGCGCACGGGTTATCATCGGTCACGATAAACGCTTTGCATCCGAATATTTTGCTTCCGCGGCTGCAGAGGTCCTGGCTGCAAATGGTTTTTATGTTCATCTAACTGATGGCCCCACCCCCACTCCAGTTATTTCGCATGCAGTTGTGGCTCGCAAGGCAGCAGGTGCCATTAACATAACTGCATCGCATAACCCCCCGACAGATAACGGATTTAAAGTTCGCGATGAAAATGGAGGCGCTATTCCTCCTGACGGGCTAAAGAAGATCGAATCATTGATTCCTGATGATATTTCAAGTGTAAAAACAATGTCATATGCCGAGGCTGAAAAAGCAGGTCTGATCGAAAAATTTGATGCTGCACCAGATTATATTCAGCATTTGGAAAAATTAATTGATATTGAACCCATCAAAGCCGCTGGTTTAACTGTTATGGTGGATGCGATGTGGGGAAATGGTGGGGGTTGGTTCAAGAACCTGCTTGAAGGTGGAAAGACCCGCGTTATCGAGATCCATAATACCCGCAATCCATCCTTCCCTGAGATGAAACGTCCGGAACCCATCCCACCAAATATCAATGTAGGATTGCAAGCCACCCTGGATAATAAGGCGGAAGTCTTGCTTATTCTCGATGGAGATGCCGACCGGGTTGGATTGGGCGATGAGAATGGAATCTTTATCAACCAGTTACAGGCTTTTGGCTTACTGGCATATTATCTCCTTGAAATTCGCAGCTTGCGTGGACCTATTGTCAAAACTTTATCCACAACAACCATGTTAAATAAGTTGGGCAAGATCTATAATGTTCCAGTGTATGAAACTGGTGTTGGGTTCAAATATGTGGCTCCCAAAATGCAAGAAGTTGATGCTTTGATTGGTGGAGAAGAAAGTGGCGGTTACGCCTTCCGGGGAAATGTTCCAGAACGTGACGGGATTTTGGCCGGTCTCTATTTTCTCGATTTCATGGTAAAAACCGGTAAAAAACCTTCGGCTTTATTAAAAATGCTGTTTGACAAAGTGGGAGGTCCCCATTATTACGATCGGATCGATACACCTTTCAAAGGTGATAGAAAATCACGTGAGGATCTTATTTTAGCATCCAATCCTGTCACCATCGGTGGACTTAAAGTTACCAATCTCGTCACCGTGGATGGCTTTCAGTTTATTCTCGAAGATGGCGGATGGATGTTGATACGCTTCAGTGGCACCGAACCGATCATGCGTGTATACTGTGAGACAATGCATGCCGATAAAGTTCAGGCAATTCTACAAGATGGTCTTAAAATTGCTGGGATTAAATAAGTTGTGATTTGTATTTTACTTATTAAAAATATTTGCATCATACCTTCAAAGTGTGAAAGGCTTTAGCAACCGATATTTTAATTATTCATGCAACCTTCAGTAAAAGATTATAATGGACGAGAAATGTCCTTGGAACTCGTAGATACACACTGCCATTTGGACTTTAATAATTTTGACAACGACCGGAATGAAGTAATCCTGCGAGCCCGAGCTGCTGGATTGACACATATGCTCATTCCTGGCGTTACAATAGAATCCAGTCGTGAGGCGGTCAAGCTATCTGAGAATGATTCAGTCCTTTTCGCTGCCATCGGCATTCAACCAAATGATGCGCTCACCTGGACCGATAATAGTATCAGTGATCTGACGCAACTTCTCCATTCCAATATCAATCCGCTCACGACTTCAAGGAAAAAGATTGTAGCAATTGGAGAAATTGGATTGGATTATTATTGGGAAGCAGCGTCTCATCTACATCAAAAGAAAATTATCTGGGAACAATTGCAACTCGCTGCAAAATATGAATTGCCCGTTATTTTGCACTTACGTGAAAAGAAGGATGCAGAATTTGGCCCTTGCGCAGAGGATCTTTTGGATATACTTACGAACTGGATGGATGAATTGATCTCCACAAAAAATCCATTGTCGAGTCATCCCGGAGTGTTACATTCTTTTAGTGGTAACCTCGACACTGCACAAAAAGCAATTCAGATGGGTTTTTTTATCGGTGTCACTGGACCGGTAACTTTTAAAAATGCAAAGAAAAGGCAGGATCTTATCGCCGCTTTACCTCTAGAGCATTTACTTTTAGAAACTGATGCTCCCTTTCTAACCCCGCATCCAAATCGCGGGCAGCGCAATGAACCTGCCAACATCCAGTTTGTAGCGATCAAAGTTGCGGAATTACATAATGAATCCCTGGCAAGAGTTGCAGGACAAACATGTACGAATGCTAAAAAATTATTTAATTGGTGAAAAATTGAGCCAGCATCCATTTACAACGCCTATCCAGGCATCCATTCAAGAAGTAGAAGAGCTGATGCGCATGCAAGCTCACGGTCGCCACCCTGAGCTTCAAGCTGCATTCGATCATCTAATCGTCGCAGGCGGCAAACGTATCCGCCCGGCATTAGTGTTATTAACTGGCAATATGTTAGGTGCTGATCACGATCGACTTGTAACAACAGCAGCAGCAGTTGAATTGCTTCACACAGCTACTCTTGTCCACGATGACCTGATTGATGGTGCTTTATTACGACGCGGCAACCCAACATTGAATTCCCATTGGTCACCTGCTGCAACCGTGTTGACTGGTGATTTTATTTTTGCGCGTGCGGCTAAATTGGCAGCCAATACAGATTGCTTGCCATTGATGAAATTATTCGCTGAGACCCTTGCTATTATTGTGAATGGGGAATTAACTCAATTATTCTCGAGTCGGGGTATTGCCAATCGGGAAAACTATGATCAACGCATNTTCGCTAAAACCGCTTCTCTTTTTGAGATGTCTGCACGCGCAGCAGCCATGATCAGCCCTGTTGAGCAGGAAATTGTGGATAAAATGCAGGTGTTTGGTCGTAATATTGGAATGGCGTTCCAGATCCTGGACGATATCTTGGATTTTACTGGAGAACAGGAATTTGTTGGAAAACCCGTTGGCTCCGATCTTCTTCAAGGTTTGGTTACTTTACCCACTCTATATTACATAGAAAAATATCCGGATGATAAAAATGTTGTGACGCTTCTTGCTGGTAATTTCTCCACTCATCCAGAAGCGATGACCGAGTTGGTACAATCTGTTCGATCAAGTGAGAGTATCAAACTAGCGCTCAAGGATGCCAGATCTCTCGTTGAAAGTGTAATAAATATCCTGAAGGATATGCCTACGGGGGAAGAAAGACAAGCACTAGAAGAACTGGCTTGGTATATAGTCGATCGTAATATTTAAAAACAAAATATGCAAAAAATAATCCCGAACAAGATTCTATGGTTTGGTATATTTATCTCCATAATTGCCATAATTGCCAATCTCATATTCTTTGCTTTTTCAAAGGCATTAGGCGAACAATATCTCATCCCATTAACTGAGTCCTCAACGGTTACAAGCCAGATGTCTGTTGCGATGATTATCCTGGCAACTTTGTTTTCTGCTCTTTTAGCGACAGGTTTGTACAGTTTGCTCGCTAAAATTGCCCCCAATGCGATACTGCCTCCTTTTCTTTCAATAACAGGTACAGCTTTTCTCGTTTCATTTGGTGGGCCAATGGAACTACCCGGCACCTTGATTCAAACCAAAATTTTATTAAGCATGATGCATATTATTGCCGCTGTAATTATTATTGGTGGATATTATGTCTTTCATAAGCAATCTAAAATTCTCAGATAAAAGAATAGCAAGAATTTGGATTCATCAAGTTAAACCAAAAAAATCTCACCGTTTGGTGGGATTTTTTTAAGGAGGCGTCGACGGGATTCGAACCCGTGATAAGGGTTTTGCAGACCCATGCCTTACCACTTGGCCACGACGCCAATACAAATATTAAATTAAGAATTGTCGATTGACGGTATGCTGACATCAATCGGCAATCCTCAATCGAAGAGCGGGCGAAGGGATTCGAACCCTCGACCTTCTCCTTGGCAAGGAGACGTTCTACCACTGAACTACACCCGCGAATCTTGCCTCATACAAGTATGAGAGTGCCGAGAGACAGAATCGAACTGACGACACTGCGATTTTCAGTCGCATGCTCTACCAACTGAGCTATCTCGGCATGAAATTTTTTCTCATCCGATAAACTGGTGAGGCTTCTCGGATTCCGTTCTTATTGTTAATCGAGCGGGTGTGATTTTACACGGACTGGAGGAGATTGTCAAGCAGGCAACAGCAACCTGCCTCTGAAGATATTTTTTGATAATTTACAATAGTTTACAATTACATCACACTCTGCTAATCTCCTTAAACTAGAATAAATACATAAATCATAAAGGAGATGAAATGAACAAATTCGGTCAAAAAATAAAAATATTTACTTTGCTTGTCCTCGTAATTACGATTACATTGTCCGCAATACCGATCTCAACAGCATCTGCTGTAGGATTCACTACTGATGATATACCGCCCACAGAATCAGCAAAAAGAACCAATCGGCTTGCATTTATTTGGGAACGTCTACAAAGAACATATGATCGTCAGGGTCTCCGTCTGGATCGTGCAGATAATTTACTGGACAACCTCCAATCCAGACTCGACCTTGCCAACGATAATGGGAAAGATACCGCTGCAGTTCAAGCAGCACTCGATTTGTTTTCCCAAGCCATCAAGGATGGCAACCCCATCCATCAGAGCGCAAAAGGGATCATCGCATCACACAAAGGATTCGATTCCGATGGAAAAGTTACTGACCGCATCCAGGCCTTGGAAACTGTTCACTCCCTTGGACAATCTATTAAAGAAGTGCGAGATCTCGTGAGCGATCCATTCAAACTATTGCAGGATGCCCTAACAGCCTTTCGAGAAGCAAATCGCTCTGAATAATCCATAGGGATTTTTTCTCCAAATAAACGAATATAATTTCAAGATCAAGGGACTCGGCTGGTAACCGTGTCCCCTGTTTTTTTTATTGAGAATAACCGATGAAGATTATTTGATTACAAATTAAGACTACACCTGATATTTCGTGAATTTGACCATAGGAACGAGTTAGCTTACAATCGGATTAGATATCTTATCAATAATTCTAATATCTCTCGAAACGACTGTGCCTATTAATAAAAGGAGAAAATATGAGAAAGAAAATTATTAAAACAAATAAAGCTCCAGCTGCTTTAGGACCTTATTCTGTCGCAGTTCAAACAGATACGATGGTTTTTACAAGCGGCCAGGTCGGGATAGCTCCAGATGGTGCAGAATTGGTAGCTGACGATATTGAAGGTCAAACCCGGCAGGTTCTTACAAACCTTAAGAATGTATTGGAAGCGTCAGGATCTGGATTGGAATATGTGGTGAAAACAACCGTATTCCTGCAGAACATGGCTGACTTCGCAAAAATGAATGCGATCTATGCAGAGTTCTTTAACCAGGATCCTCCAGCTCGCTCAACAGTTGCTGTAGCTGGTTTGCCAAAAGGCGCACTGGTTGAGATTGAAACCACTGCTCTCTTGAAAAACTCCTGATCGATCCTGGTCCTAAGAGACTTATGTCTTCTCAATCTATCCTGCTCGTAGACGACGAACCATCCATATGTGAGTTGTTACGAATGTACCTTGAGCGGGAGGGATATCGGGTTAATAGCGTGGGCGATGGTGAGGCCGCCTTGAAAGCATATGAACGTTTCCAACCGGCTCTCATTATTTTGGATCTTATGCTTCCAAAGGTGAACGGTTATGAAGTTTGCAAAAAGATCCGTGCCCAGGATGCAACGACCGCCATATTGATGCTAACCGCCCGTGATGAAGATATAGATAAGATCATCGGGCTTGAACTGGGAGCGGATGACTACCTCACCAAACCCTTCAACCCGCATGAACTGGTTGCACGGGTAAAAGCTATCTTGAGACGTACAGAAAGGGTGTCATCGGATGAAGTAAATCCCATCCGAATTGGTGATTTGATCATTGACAGCGAGCGGAGATCCGCAAGAATAAATGAAAATGATCTCAACCTCCGCACACAAGAATTTGACCTTCTACTTACCCTGGTGAAAAATCACGGGCGTGTCCTTTCGCGCGAACAGCTACTTAAAAATGCCTGGGGCTTTGACTTCTTTGGGCAAACCCGTACTGTTGATGTGCACATTTCTCATTTGAGAAAAATTCTTTCAGCGAGTTGTTTGCAAATTGAAACCGTTACCGGTGTCGGTTATCGTCTTTTAACCTGATGTTCTCATCATTACGCTCCCGTCTATGGTTAAGTTATGCCATGATAATCGGCGCAAACCTTTTCATCATCGGTACAGTTCTGGTCATCTACCTGATTCGCAACCCGGTGGAATATCGACAAACTTTAACACAACTACGCAGAGTCGAAACGGTCTTATTTTCGGATAATTCCAATTTATCTGGATTATCACGAGGCACTCAACAAACCATCCTAACAAAATATGGTGATTTATATAAAATCAGGTTCATGATTTTGGACAACCAGCGCAACATTCTTATTGATACGCAAGAAGAGAATTCCGCTACATTTTCATTAAAAACGAATCGTTTTATTCGGTTGAGCCCGATCATTCGGGATACCAACAACCAGGCATGGTTGGTTTCGATAAAGCGATTTTCCACCAGTGAATTGCTCGTCATGGCAGTACCTCGTCCCAAAGTTCAGATTCTCGAGGTTTTACGAGATGAGATGCTACCCCCCTTTGCGATCGCAGGCATGATTGCATTGCTGATCTCCTTGCTTATGGCTTATGGTCTGACACGTTGGATAGCCAACCCACTTCAGCGGATGCTGGGATCTGTTAGCCAATTTCCAGTCGATTTTGATAAAAACTTACCTCTAGAGGGACCACGCGAGGTAAAGGACCTTACCCGCGCATTCAATCAAATGACACATCGTGTCCAAATCAGTCAAAAATCCCAACGGGACTTTGTGGCTAATGTTTCTCATGAATTAAAAACACCGATCACGTCAATACAAGGATTTTCCCAGGCACTGTTGGATGGTACTGCCAATACACCGACCTCACAGCAACAGGCGGCATCTATTATTTTTAATGAATCTGAACGAATGCATCGCCTGGTCTTAAATTTGCTTGACCTGGCCAGATTGGATGCTGGTACTGCAGATTTTCAGAAAACACCAGTTGCATTTAAGCCTTTACTTCAAGACGTAGTAGACAAATTTAAACATCAAATAGAACATGCCCATGTGACTCTTTCGACCAGTATTCCCGATCTGCCGGATGTTGTTTGTGATCCTGATCGCATTTCTCAAGTCTTCACGAACTTACTCGATAATGCCATAAAATTTTCACCACCAGGAGGGAATATCACTTTGGAAGGTTCTTATTCAAAAAATCGTATGGAGATAATTATTAAGGATTCCGGTAAAGGAATAGCGAAAGATGATTTACTCCATATATTCGAACGATTTTATCAGAGTGATCCTTCTCGCCAAGGCGGAGCACAGCACGGAACAGGACTTGGGTTGGCAATTGCATCTGAGATAGTACGGGCACATAATGGTAAAATAGAGGTTTACAGTGAGGAAGGCGAAGGATGTACATTTATTGTATATCTTCCCTTACCGATGCCTTAACTTCTGTTAAAATGAAAATCAATCTTAAGAGAGATTTGGAAATATTCTTATTTCATAAATAAAACATGCAACTTGTATCCATAATAATCCCTTGTTACAACGAAGAAAAGCGGATCCGCACTTTGCTGACTGCGATATATTCGCAAACTTATCCGCGCGATTCTATCGAAGTAGTAATAGCAGATGGGAATTCCACGGATAACACTCGTGCCATTATTAAAGGATTCACAATACTCCGCCCTGATCTAAATATCCATCTCATAGATAATCCCAAGCGCACCATCCCATCCGGGCTCAATAAGGGGATCAAAGCATCTCATGGAGATGTAATTATCCGAATCGATGCTCACTCTCAACCATATCCGGACTACATTGAAAGATGCGTTGAATCACTAGTCAGTGGGTTGGCTGAGAATGTGGGAGGCGTGTGGGAGATACAACCTGGTGACCAAACCTGGATCGCTCAATCCATTGCCATTGCAGCATCACTTCCGATCGCAGTCGGTGATGCGTTGTATCGTCATGCCACCAAACCCGCTTATGTAGAGACTGTCCCCTTTGGAGCCTTCAAACGTGAAATGTTGGCTCTCATTGGTTTCTATGATGAAACCTTATTAAGCAATGAGGATTATGAATTTAATTCCCGCATTTTGCAATCAGGTGGCCGAATTTGGTTGGATCCCAAAATTCGCTCACAATATTTTGCGCGTTCAACTTTGCCCGATCTTTCTAAGCAATACTGGCGCTACGGATATTGGAAATGGAAAATGTTGCGCAGGTACCCAAAAACTCTAAGATGGCGCCAAGCATTACCACCCTTGTTCGTACTCAGCTTGATACTGACGATCGTTGCAGCATTTTTTTATCACCAACTCTGGATTATCCCGGCAGGTGAATTAGTAATTTACTATCTCATTCTAATGGCGGTTAGTTTTCATACATCAATTCGGTCAAAAAATTGGAAATTATTTTTTGGTATTCCTCCAGCCATATCCACTATGCATTTTTCATGGGGTTTAGGGTTATTATGGAGTATTATTAAAGGTAATTCTTCAACGACAACGGATTCTAAAGATTGAGTACACCAATGTCTCCTAATGAAATCACCCAGCTAAAAACAACCCGGTGGCGTTTTCGCCCGGGTGAACAACGAACTATTTTAATTGTTGGTGATTTGTTGGTTGCTCTTTTGGCGTTTTATTTGGCGTTATACGCCTGGGGAACTCTTCCAGATGAGTGGCTGAATTTCTCATTGGATTTCCTGCAACAACGGGTTCAATTTTGGTTTTATTTTTTACCATTGGTCTGGTTATTACTGATGATCGATCTGTACGATGTTCGAAATGCCAACAATTTGGGCACGACACTTCGGGGAATTTTCACAACTGGACTGGCAAGTTTAACTCTTTACGCTCTTATATATCTTCTCTCTCCCAAAGGGTCTCTACCACGCATAGGAGTAGGAATATTTTTATTAAATGCCACTATACTGACTTTAATCTGGCGCTGGATATACATTAAAATATTTACAGCTCCTTCTGCAATCCGTCGAGTCGCGATCCTGGGAGCAGGAGTAACCGGAAGCACGTTAGCCCAGGCTTATAAAGCCATGAAATTAAAACCTTTTTTCCTGGTTGGATTTATTGATGATGACCCGGCAAAAATTGGCATTCTGATCGAAGACCTTCCGGTATTATCCACCAGCGAAAACTTACTTGTAACCATAAATAAATATGATATCTCCGAATTGGTAATCGCAATTTCCGGGCAAATGAGCGGGGAAACGTTTCAGGTGATCCTGGACGCCCAGGAACGCGGTTTAGAGATTTCACAAATGCCATCCACCTATGAAGAACTTCTGGGCCGTGTACCGATTCAGCACCTTGAAGCTGATTGGATCATCCGGTCTTTCGTTGATGAAGCTCGAGTCAGCAAATTCTATGAACTAGGTAAGCGTCTTTTCGATATTATTGGGGGGGTTATTGGTGCATTAATTTTTTTGATATTCTTCCCATTTGTTGCGCTATTGATCTTTATTGACAGTGGATCACCGGTCACTTATATTCAAACTCGCTCTGGAAAAGGCGGCAAACCGTATAAGATGCTGAAGTTTCGCACCATGTATCAGGATGCCGAAAAAGATGGAAAAGTTCAACTTACGATGCAAAATGACACTCGCATTACCCGGGTGGGAAGCATATTGAGGAAAGCTCATATCGATGAGCTTCCACAATTCCTTAACGTATTACAGGGAGTAATGAGCCTGGTTGGACCCCGCTCTGAAAGACCGGAATGGATAATGGAGTTTCAAAAACAAATCCCCTTTTATCGGGCTAGGTTGCAAGTGAAACCAGGTATTACTGGTTGGGCTCAAGTAAATTACAGTTACTATGCCACAGTTGAGGAAATGGCTATCAAACTTGAATATGATCTATATTATCTCAAGCATCGCAACTTATTCATGGATTCGATCATAATCCTGCGCACTGTTGGACAAGTCCTTCATTTTCGAGGCAGATAATATGGCATCATACCTGGTCACTGGTGGAGCCGGCTTTATTGGCTCCCACATCGTTCAAAATTTAATTCAAAATAATCAGCGCGTACGCGTCCTGGATAATTTTTCAACTGGCAAAAAAGATAATCTTCAAGGATTTCTCGGTGACATCGAAATTATGGAAGGTGATCTACGGGATCCATCCGCTATATACCGGGCAGTTCAGAATATTGATTTTATTTTCCACGAGGCTGCATTTGTTTCGGTTTCTCAATCCATGCTTGAACCCAAAACATGCTATGATATTAATGTCAATGGAACAGAAAACTTAATAGAAGAAGCTCGTAAATCAGGAGTACAGCGCATTGTCTTAGCTTCAAGCGCGGCAGTGTACGGAGAACCTGAAACGATTCCTCTATCCGAGGATAACAAGACCAAACCTCTCTCCCCTTATGCCGCTTCAAAGATAATCAACGAAATCTTCGCAGATATGTATACGCGGTCTTTTGGAATTGAAATTGTCGCTTTGCGATACTTTAATGTGTTTGGTCCTCGACAAGCTCCCGATTCTCAATATGCTGCTGCCATACCAATATTTATTCGTCGCCTTTTGTCCAACAAAAATATTACCATTTTTGGCGATGGAAGCCAGACCCGTGATTTAATTTTTGTTCAAGATGTTGTTCGTGCTAATTTATTAGCAGCAGACACCCAACACGCGGCCGGGAATGTCTACAATATTTGTACCGGTGTCGAAACCAGCATAGAGCAGTTGGTGGATTCGCTGCGGAGTCATTTCCCTGAGGTGATCCCTCCACAATATGCTAAAGCTCGTTCAGGTGATATTTATCGTTCCGTTGGAAACCCTTTGCGGGCAAAAGAGATGCTTTGTTTTCAACCCGAGACAAGCCTGGCTCAAGGTCTTTTACAAACAATAGAATGGATGCGTTCATGCAAATAAAATCCAGGCTGATTTTCAATAACCGTTACTATGTTGTTGCAGGAGATTTACTCCTTACGATTGCAACTATCCTCATCTCCTTTGCATTAAGACTCGAAGGATCTTTTTTCTTCTACTACTTGCCGGTTGCATATTGGATGATAGGTATCAGTTTAGTGGTCAAACCTGTCATTTATTCCTTATTTGGTTTATACCGTCGATTATGGGCGTACGCAAGTACTCGAGAACTCATTCTTATCGGATATACAGTAACCATAGCGTCTGGATTTTTAGCGGTCTTTACCATCTTTTTTTACTCACTAGGGCTAATACAACCTGGTTTGCCAAGATCCATATTGATAATTGATTGGTTACTTTCTATCATGGCAATTGGCGGTTTTCGGCTCGCTTTACGACTTATCGCCGAAAATCGGGGACCTGTCAACCAGGCATTACATACAGGTTCAAGTAAAAATGTCATCATCATCGGTGCAGGAGATGCTGGTGCACTGGTTGTTCGAGAAATGCAGAAAAATCCTCAACTTAACTTGGTGCCAATCGGATATTTGGATGACGCTGTAGAGAAACAAAAACAACAAATTTATGGAGTTCGGGTTATAGGTACCCTGGATGATCTGGGAAGGGTTTTAAATAATCGCCATATAGATGAAGTCATCATTGCCATCCCAAGCGCTGGAGGCAACTTAGTCCGGCAAGTTTCTGATATATGCCGGCTAAAAGGTGTTGCCTTCCGCACCATGCCAGGTATATTTGAATTGATCGGTGGGAATGTCAGCGTAAATCGTTTGAGAGAAGTTGATATTACAGATTTATTGCGTCGCCAACCTGTTAGATTGGATATTGGTTTGGTTGGTGCTAGTTTGCGTGATAAACGGATTCTTGTCACTGGTGCAGGAGGCTCAATTGGGCGCGAACTTTGTCGCCAAATTGCTCTCTGGCAGCCTGCCAGTTTGGTCATTCTTGGTCATGGGGAGAATTCGATCTTCGAAACTTTACTTGAATTAATGAATGAGCACACTACGCTCTCCATCCAACCGGTTATAGCAGATATCCGTGATTTTCCTCGCATACAAAATATCTTTGAAACGCTAAATCCACAGGTTGTTTTCCATGCAGCCGCCCACAAGCATGTTCCTCTGATGGAAGCCAATATAGAAGATGCGATCACAAATAACATTGTTGGAACCAAAAATGTCGTTGAAGCAGCTATCGCGAGCAAGGTTGAAAGACTTGTCATGATCTCAACCGATAAAGCCATTCGTCCGATCAATGTTATGGGTGCCACGAAACGGTTGGGAGAAATGATAGTTCTAGAGGCAGCTCAACGCTCGGGAAACGCATTTTCAATTGTACGCTTTGGAAATGTATTAGGCAGTCGGGGCAGTGTTGTCCCCCTATTTAAAAATCAAATTGAGAAAGGAGGCCCGGTTACAATAACTCACCCTGAAATGACACGCTACTTCATGACGATTCCCGAAGCTGTTCATCTGGTACTTCAAGCTGCAGCCATGGGTAACGGTGGCGAAGTATTTTTATTGAATATGGGCAAACCGGTCCGAATACTTGACCTCGCTGAAGATTTGATTCGATTGTCAGGTCTTGAACCAGGAAAAGATATCGAAATTACATTTACAGGGATACGGCCAGGAGAAAAGCTCAGCGAAGATCTTTGGGAGGAAGGAGTACATTACCAGCCCACCGCCCATCCAGAGGTCTTCCGTATGGCTGATGAAGAGAACATAATTGATTCATCGCTATCAGTCACGATCAATCAACTACAATCACTTGCTCAATCCGGTAATATTCCCGCTATTCTTGATCTTCTGGATTCAGCCATCCCCAGTGCCAATGTCCGGGTGATGTCTTCTCCAGATCTGACGTCAGTGGTTTGAGTAATCCAATGCCCGTCCTTTCACTGGAAAAATGGAATCAATTCATTTCAAACCATCCCGAAGCTCATTTTATGCAATCCGGTGAATGGGGAGAATTAAAAGTCGCCTTTGGTTGGAAAGTAGTTAGAATTACAAATAACTCTTCAGGAGCTCAGATCCTTTTTCGCAAATTACCCTTTGGCTTGACGATAGCCTATATTCCCAAAGGTCCAATTGGAGAAGGACTGGTTGACCTTTGGCCGGAAATTGATCAAGTATGTCTTGAACACCATGCAATTTTCTTAAAAGTAGAACCGGATGTTTTCCAAAATGATCAACCAGTCCATATGGGTGATTTTCCCGATTTTAATATCAGCAAATACAACATTCAACCCCCGAACACGATCATCCTTAACATATCTGATAACGAGACCGACATCCTTCAGAAAATGCACCAAAAAACCAGATACAACATCAAACTCGCCGGACGAAAAGAAGTGATCGTTCAGGCTTGGGATGATATAGCATCCTTCCACAAAATGATGACAACTACAGGTGGCCGGGACAATTTTGGTGTACATTCAATGGAATATTATCAACGTGTCTATGATTTGTTCCATCCAACCGGGATGTGCGAATTGTTGGTTGCAAAATATGATAATTATGATAATAAACCTTTAGCTTCCATAATGGTATTTGCGCGTGGCAACAGAGCCTGGTATGTTTATGGGGCTTCATCTGATAGTGAAAGGAACCGTATGCCTGCTTATATGCTACAGTGGGAAGCTATTCGTTGGGCGATAAATCGGGGATGCCAGGAATACGATTTATGGGGTATTCCTGACGAAGCTGAGCAGACGCTTGAAGCAGAATTTGCTCATCGCAATTCAGGTTTGTGGGGAGTGTATAGGTTTAAACGCGGTTTTGGCGGGGAGATAAAACGTTCAGTACAAGCTCTCGATAAAGTGTATATGCCCTGGTTATATTCCTTTTATTTGTGGCGTATGGCAGGCAGGGAAATCGCTTGATGAAATTATTTTCAGGTCAACCATCAGAATGGAATGAACTTGTTTCTTCATTGCCCAACTCACATATCCTCCAAAGTTGGGAATGGGCGGACGTAAAAGCGAAATACGGCTGGAAACCAACCCCTTTTATTTGGGATAATCTCGAATCCAATTCCTCTACGGGAAAACCCATCGTTGCAGTTGCAATGATCCTGAAACGGATAATACCCATCAAGGGATTTTCAGCCCGTTTGTGTATTATGTATGTCCCCAAGGGACCCGTCATGAACTGGTTGGATAAAGAGTTGCGCCAGAGGGTGCTAACTGATCTGCAACATTACGCCAGGGATCAACACGCCATATTTGTCAAAATGGATCCTGATCTTGTGTTGGGAACAGGCATACCTGGTAACGATGATCACCAAGATCATAAAATTGGTGCGATTCATTAAAGATGAACTTGTATCCCGAAAATGGATATTTTCGAATGAGCAGATCCAATTTCGGAATACAGCCATGATCGATCTATCCCCACCAGATGATGAGATAAAATCAAATTTCAAGCAAAAGACCCGGTACAACATTAATCTTGCGTCGAGGAAAGGTGTGACCGTCCGTACAGGAACATTGGACGACCTGCCTTTACTATATGATATGTATGCCGAGACATCCATTCGGGATGGATTTGTAATTCGGGATGAAGGGTATTACCAGACGGTTTGGAAATCTTTTATGAATTCACAGGACACCAAGACCACTCTGTTTGCAATACCTTTGATAGCCGAAGTAGAAGGTGAACCAATTGCGGCAGTATTCGTATTTGGCTTCGCAAACCGGGCATACTATTTGTATGGCATGTCACGCGATATCCACCGTGAAAAAATGCCAAATTACCTGTTGCAATGGGATGCGATCAAACTCGCCCAGGCAAATGGCTGTTTGCAATATGACCTCTGGGGAGCACCGGATGAATTTAATGATCAGGACCCACTATGGGGAGTGTTTCGCTTCAAAATCGGCCTGGGAGCATCCGTCATTCGCACTTTAGGTGCCTGGGATTTCCCGACAAATACTTTGTTTTATAAAATTTATACAAAAACCCTGCCAAAGATTTTAAATATTATGCGTTCACGCGGTAGATCAATGACAAAAAGGTCTCTAGAAATTTAATCTATAAGGATAGGATGCATGATCCCACGATTAATATTTGCCCACTTACCCACACCTGTGGAAGAATTACCCCGTCTCTCGAAGCTTCTACATGGACCGAAAATTTTCGTTAAACGTGATGACCAGACTGGTCTGGCTTTTGGTGGCAACAAAACCCGTAAACTGGAATATCTGCTGGCGGATGCCCTATCCAAGGATGCGAAAACACTGCTAACAGCTGGTGCCGGGCAATCCAATCACTGTCGACAAACTGCTGCTGCAGCTGCACGATTTGGATTGGCTTGTGTCCTGGTTCTGGTAGGCAAGGAACCTGCCATCCCAAGCGCAAACTTGATACTTGATGACCTCTTTGGGGCAAGAATAATCTGGGTGGAAAATAGATCTGATCGTGATCGAGTTTTGCAACAAACCTATGATGATCTCGCAGCATCTAATCAAGCGCCATACCTTGTTCCATATGGAGGATCAAATCCGATAGGCGCGATGGGGTATTCAAATGCATTGCAGGAATTCATATCTCAAAAAGTTCCCGTGGATTGGATCATTGTTGCTTCATCATCCGGAGGAACCCAGGCTGGATTGGCATGTAAAGCCCGCTTATTGGATTATCCTGGAAAAATATTGGGCATCAGTATAGATGAACCCAGGGAAAAACTTAAAGTCCATGTTGCTCAACTGGCATCATCTGTCTCCGTTTTGGAAAATAACCCCGTCCATATTCAGCCCGAAGATATCCTGGTTAATGAGGATTATTGCAGTGCAGGTTATGGAGTTTTCACCGGCCTGGAAAAAAATGCCATAAAATTATTCGCAGAGTATGAAGGACTTTTGCTCGATCCCGTTTACACAGGACGCGCAGCAGGCGGTTTTTTAGATATGATCGTTAATGGATTCTTTAGTAGGTCTGACCGTGTATTATTTTGGCACACAGGAGGGCAGCCAGCGCTTTTTGCTTCTGCTTATACTACAGGAACCAGATAGGTCATATAAACCCACCCCTTGCCGAAATAAGCCCATTTATCGGCAACTTCGGTGACTGTTATAACCTCGTTTTTCCACAAATAACCAGTTTTACTGCCATCTGGTTTATCGCGTACCCATAAGGCAGAAGCGACAACCTTGTATTTTTGTTCGATCAAGCCAGGCTTGGTAACAATCTCAGGAGGTATTTCAGGAATAGGCTTAGGTTCAGGTTGATCAACCTTTACCACATACCAGGCTGCCACATATCCCACTAAACCATTGGGATCAGAAACATTCAGCCACTGACCTTCAATTCCAATTTTTGAAGTTGCAGAATCAATTTCCTCCAAAACTTTTAGATTAGTACCCATTGCTTCAGCAGCCAGAGTAGCCGAAGTGGTATTTGGTTGTGCGCGTAAGCGTAATCCCAATGTACCAACTTCATTGATAACAGCCACGATCAAATTGGCAGGGGGAGGAAGAGGCGGTTGAGGTAACGTGGGAGGTACAAGATCTACAAACCAGGCTGCCACAAACCCTTGACGGCCTTGAGGATCTGAAACATTCAGCCATTGACCTATTACTCCTATTTTTGGCAAAGCTAGCTGCGAATCTCCCAAGACCTTCAATTTAGTACCCGCAACCTCTCCAGCCAATACCTGGGCTGATGTATCCGGTTTCGTTCGCAATCGCAATGCCTGGGTGCCTACTTCCTGTGAAACAACAACATAAACATCGGTATCGACTGGAATTGGTTCCTTTTCCTGGTCAGGATCAACCCCAAACATCTGGTAATAGCTTTCGTCTGTAAAGACATTCCAATCAAGGTGATAACCAATATTTGCACTAAGACCCTTCACCTCAATGTAACTCTCAAATTGACGACCTATTCCCTTAACAATCTTGGCTTGCTTTGCAATCTCTGTAATATTGGTTATGTTGAAATCCTTGCCAAGTTCTTTCTGCTTTGCCATCCACCAGGCGCTATCATAATAACGGAAGTAACGGGCTTCCCAATAATTATTCTTGGTTACCCAATTACCCATTTCAGGAGCATACTTACTGATAAACCAATCAGCTGAATAACTGCCAACCGGGATATTTACCTTATTTTTTGAAATTTCGTTAAATTTAGTATAGTAGTTATTCAATTGAGCAGCTGTGAAACGGGTGGCATAAGCAGTTGCCAGATCTTGACGCATATAAGCCGCCCAATCTGTCCAATATTGTTCATAATCATTAAACATGGAAGCAGGTCCAAATTTCTCTACTATGGTTTTATAAAAGTTGGCCTGACTATTCATGTCTCTGGTAGGATCCACCCAGTGGTAACCTGCGTATGGCAAACCAATTCGATTGGCATTGTCTATATGTTTTTGTGCCATGGTATCTTGAGAAAGTCCAAAGCTTAAACGAATGATAACTCCATCCAAAATTGGGGCTAACAGATCCCATTGAGCCGGGGAAAGATTATTGTAATAACTGACATCAATTACTAGTTTCATATCTCACTCACAATCTTGTTCTTTGAATATAAATGATCACAATTGAATGATCAATTCTTTTGGATGATTAATTTGCCATCCCTTTAGCTAACATTCGATTGATTTGAAAGGATTTTACTGGTAAAGAGAACAAGAAACCCTGCCCAAAATTGCATTTAAGTTCCTGTAATAAATGCTGTTGTCCAAGAGATTCTACCCCTTCAGCCACAACTTCCTTGTCCAACTGGATTCCAAGCTCAACAATTGTTCGAACTATTTCTATATCTTTCTGATCATCAACCATTCGTGCCACGAACAATTTATCAAGCTTGATATTATCGATCGGAAATTTATGTAAAATATTTAAAGAAGAATAACCTATTCCAAAATCGTCCAAATAGATCTTTACACCTAAAGATTTAAGTTGAGTTAGAATGAATAATGCTGAATCAGTCTCTCGAATGATGGATGATTCGGTAATTTCCAGGATCAATGAGCCAGGCGCAGGTTGATTCTCTTCAAGAACTTTTCTTACAATTTCGATCAATTTCGCATCCTCCAATTGTTTTGCTGAAATATTCACACTTACTGATAACGGAGGCTCTTGTGGAAATTTATCCTGCCATGATCGCAATTGTTTGCACGCAACTTTTAAAACTATTTCTCCAATCGCTCCGATCAGGCCGTGTTCTTCAGCGATATGAATAAAATCATCCGGATTGATCAAGCCCTTCTCTGGATGATGCCATCGCACAAGGGCTTCAAAGCAAATGGGCCGGTTGGATGAAAACGAAATGATAGGTTGATAGAAAACTTCAAATTCATTATTCTTAATTGCTTTTCTCAAATCATTTAACGTATTTAATAATTGCCTGGCTTGATACAACATATCCTCATCATAGATTGCATAACACCCGCCCCCAAAATCTTTGGCACAATACATGGATGCATCGGCATCCCTGAGAATATCTGATGGATTATCATAGGTCACCCTTCCCATCGTAATTCCTATGCTGGCCGAAGTGAATACCTCATGTGATCCAATAATAAACCCTTTGGCTAAGCTTTGTTGGATTCTTTCAGCAGCATAGATCACATCTCCAATATCCTTGATGTCCACTAATAAAACAACAAATTCATCCCCACCTATTCGGGCTACAGTATCCAAATCCCGAACGCTATCGATGATTCTTTGCCCAACAGCTGCCAGCAATTGATCACCGGCTCGGTGCCCCAAACTGTCATTGATAATCTTAAATTTATCCAGATCCAAGAGTAGAATGGCATAGGCATTCTTTTCTTCTCTTTTATAGCGCCCAAGGGCCTGGCTCAAACGATCAAAGAGCAATGCCCGGTTGGGTAGACCAGTTACAAGGTCATGATAGGTGTGATATTGAGAGCGCTCTTCAATGATCGTTCGTTCTTCGATAGCAATCCCTAATTTATTCGAAAGACAAAGATTATCATTTGCAATACCTGCCAATAAACCTAAATTTTTACAAAGGCAGATCTCATCTAAATTGAAATCCCTAAAATTTCGGCTTTCACGAATTTCCATAAATATTTCAGATTGTCCCCTCCGTCTCACCGGAAGCAGTAGAACTGATTTGCAGGAACTTGAATTAAAAACCAACTTGTGGTCTTCAGATAAACCCTCGTCATCCACATGGAATACTTTATGATCCGCCAATTGTAAGAATTCCAAATTATTTTCATTCAGTGGGCTTAAGAAACTAGTCCTTGTTCCCTTCTCATTTACTTCTGCAAATTCTCCAAACCACTTCCCTACCAACTCATGGTTTTTCGAATTTGCTTGATCTACAATAAAAATAAAGATACTCGTAACATCAAGGAAAGAAATTATTTTCTCAGCCAATACATTAAAAATCTTTGCCGAATTATTTATGTCTGAAAACAATGAGATTGATTCTAAGAAGATGTTCTTTTCCTGGCTTAATTTCCCGGTCTCAGATTCAAGCAATTTAATTGTTTTTTCTGTTAATATTTGTTCTGTTATCTCATCTAAAAGCAATAATTTAATTTCATTTAAATCGCCCTTATTGAGAATTTGCACACCCCTGCAAATATACCATCTGCCATTGTTCATAAACTCACACGATTGGATTTTTCCAAATTTTTCATCCAATACATCCAGTGACAGGTTTTTTAAAATTTTTTGAATTGGAAGACCAAGCAATTTTGCTTTGGAGATATTTAACAACTTGAGTGCAGACGGGTTAAGATCAATAATATTATTGTCAATATCCAAAACAAAAGTTGGGTTTTTCATCATCCCAAATGCTTTTTCTTTAAAATTTACTTTTTTATCATAGTTCTTTTTAACTGAAACCTGAGAAGTAAGGACTGCAAATAATGCACAAGAAAAATATAAAATAAATCCAGGTACAATATTTTTTCGAGTGAATCCAATTTGAAAGATTAAAACAAAGATCAGGCAAAGACCTAAGATCAGCGCCAAAATTTTCCAACCTGAGAATTTCCATTTTCTCATCATTGAAAAAATTATATGGTTTTATCCGAGTCAATGAAATACCAAAACGTTGGTATATGGTCAGTTAATTATGACTACTTTCCCACCAAGAGAGTGGTCAATAATGACTAGGTAAATTAAAGGGATATTTTATTTTTTTCTTACCAATTAAAGCATGGTTAAAGTTTCACCCGGACATCTAATGCTAATGCACCAGAATTGAAAACCCTGAGAGGATTGATCTCGATCTCGCTGATCTCAGGTAAATCATTTACCATGAACGAAAGTCTCTGTAGAATTTCTTTTACAGCAGGTATGTCAGCTCGAGGAATATTTCGATATCCGTTTAATTTTCTTCCCGCCCAAGTTTCATTTATAAGGATTTCTGCTTCATTATCCATCAATGGTGTCAGACTAAATGCAACATCTTTGAGACCTTCAACTTCAATCCCCCCCGATCCAAACATTAAAAGTGCACCAAATTGGGTATCCCTCACACAACCGATGATCACTTCCTGACCATCTGGAACCATGTGTTGGATAAGTACTCCTTTCAATCTTGCTTCAGGTTTTGCTGCTTTTACCGTATCGATCAAAATTTTAAACCCGTTTTTTATTTCCTCAGGGGTTTGAACATTCAACAATATTCCGCCTATATCGGATTTGTGTTGAATATCCGGTGAAGCGATTTTTAAAACAACAGGGAGTTCAATTTCCTTGGCAATTATTTCGGCTTCCCTGGCGCTGGATGCCAACTTAACATCAGGAACAGGAATTCCATATGCCTTCATCAATAAATTTGCAGTATCCTGGTCTAACCAGGAACCTGGCAATATGTTCTTGATTAATCCGCGGCCTTGCATTACATCCAAATCTGAAAATCTTATCAGACCATCCTCTTTTTTATTCAGATACTTTGCGCGACGTGCCAATACCGACAAAGCTGATGCGGCTCTTTCCGGGAAACGGTATTCAGCCACTCTTGCCCGTCGAAAGTGTAAAGATGCTTCTTTGATCAAATGTTCTCCCATCAGGGCTACAACTACCGGTTTGGAGGATGCATGAATGAGAGGGATCAATGCATCAGCAACTTCTTCTGCAGGATGCATAGGTGGAGGTGGCAGGATTACCATAACTCCATCCACTCCAGGATCATCAAGAAGAGCTGTTAAACACTCTGCGTATACTTGTGGCGATGCGGACGCCAACATATCTATCGGGTTGCTCAATCCTGCGGCATCTGGTAATAATTTTTCAAGCTGGCTGGTCGTTCCAGGGTGAAGATCTGCCAATAAAAGGCCATAGGTTTCCAAAGCGTCTGCCGCAATAACCCCGGGACCACCAGCATTAGTCAATACCGCTATTCGACGACCTGCTGGTAAGGGGCAGCATGCCAGGGCAGAAGCCCAATCAAACATTTCTTCACTGCTTGATGCCCTAAAGATCCCGGTTTTATTGAATGCTGCCTGGTATGCAATATCCTGTCCAGCCAGGGCACCGGTGTGCGAAGCAGCCGCTCGTTGACCACTCATGAACCTGCCAACTTTTAAGGCTATTATGGGCTTTTGCTTGGATATACGCGCAGCTTCCTCAACAAACCTTCGACCATCACTGACACTTTCAATATACAAAGTCAATACCCGTGTGTTTTCATCTTCAACAACAGCCAACATCATATCTGTTTCGTTTACATCCACCTGGTTTCCCAAACTGATCAGATGTGAAAAACCAAACCCTTGCCCTCTTGCCCAATCGATAATGGCTGCACAAATCGCTCCTGATTGCGAAATGAATGCTACATCACCGGCAAAAGGCATGGGAGGTGGCAGGAAAGTAGTATCCAACGGAAAATGCGTATCCATTAGTCCAATGCAATTTGGGCCGAGTAGGCGAATGTTTGCATCCGCGGCTATGCGCATTATTTCTCTTTCAAGCTTTGCTCCTTCTTCGCCTGTTTCCCTAAATCCGGATGAGACCACAATTGCGGCATGAATACCGCGTTTTTTACAATTCTCCAGAGCATCACATACACCGGGCGCCGGAACGATCAATACAGCTAAGTCAACCGGATCTGGGACTTCCTCAAGGTTGATATAAACCGGTCTACCAAAAAGATTGCCTGGCTTCTGACTGACAAAATTAATTTCTCCTGCAAAACCACTATTTACAAGGTTTCGGGCAACACCATAACCTAATTTTGATGCGTTACTTGAAGCTCCCACAACAACAACGCCTGTGGGACGAAAAAATGGTTTTAAGGTTGGATCCATCAATTTTAATATTCCTCTTTGGGTGATCTATCTGATTTTGATGATCTTTTGTCTTTTCCAGACAGGATTTTTTTGAGTTAACTTGCACTCGATTCAATCATAAATTATACAGGAGAAATATCTTAGATAGGATATAATTAGATTTATGGAAAACCGATCTGGACCAACTTTTAGATCCTACTTGCCAGTCAGCCTGTTTATGTTTATTTTAGGTTGGGGAGGAGTAGCCTGGTTGATTTTCTTCACTCTACCGACTGTTTGGCAACGTTGGGGGTTTTTCCTCTTGTTGACCATGGCATTAACAGCAACTGCACTGCCAATAACCTATTATCTAAATCTACGCTTTCCCAGCAAGCCACCTGCCAACCAGTCCGTCATACTAAGGCAGGCGATCTGGTTGGGTGTCTACGGCAGCACTCTGGCATGGCTTCAATTGGATGGTTTTGTTAGTATTTGGACGATATTAGGCTTGGGGCTTGGATTATGTTTGATTGAATATCTTATTCGTTTGCGCGAACGATCCCGTTGGCAGCCTTCTAAACACGATGAGGTTACACCTTTACAACCTGAGGGATGATTTTATGTCTGATCTTCGCTCACTCCCATCGGTTGAAACCCTTTTACAAACAAAAATCGCTGCACAACTAATTGCCAAATACGGACGACCACTAACCCTTTTTTCAATTCGAGAAGTTTTGGGTGGAATTCGAATTAACTTTTCACCACAATCAGAAAAAACAATCCCTGAAAGAACAGCCATTCTCGAAAATGTCAAACAGCTCCTGGAAACCTTCGCACAGCCTACTCTTCTACCAGTGATTAACGCCACCGGAGTAGTTCTGCACACAAATCTGGGGCGTTCCCCACTCAGCTCGGCTTCAATTCAGGCTATGGAAAGAGTTGCGCATGGATATTCTAATCTCGAGTTTGATCTTTCCAATGGAAAACGGGGTTCCCGTCTGATCCATGCAGAAAAGATACTCCAGGTTCTGCTTGGAATTGAAGCCGCTCTGATCGTAAATAACAACGCTTCTGCAGTAATGTTGGCGCTCTCAGCTCTGGCGAGTCGAAAAAGAGTGGTTATTTCACGTACTCAATTGGTTGAAATTGGAGGCGGTTTTCGTATTCCTGACGTCATGAAACAATCTGGCGCTAAATTGGTTGAAATTGGAACCACCAATCAAGTACATTTACATGATTATGAATTGGCTTTATCAGAACCTGCAGCAATGGTCATGCATGCTCACCGTTCCAACTTCAAGATCATCGGTTTCACCAGCGAACCAAATTTACAGGAAATTGCCCGGGTGGCACATAATGCCGGCTACCCTCTCGTGGATGATATCGGCTCAGGTGCATTATTGATGACTGAACGTTTTGGCCTGCCGCATGAGCCCACTGTCCAGGAATCACTAGCCGCCGGTGCAGACCTGGTATTGTTTTCAGGGGATAAACTGGTAGGTGGACCTCAAGCGGGAATAATCGTCGGAAATGCTGATCTGATCCAAAAGATTAAAAAACATCCCATGGCTCGGGCTGTGCGTGCAGATAAAATGTGCCTGGCTGCTATTTCGGCGACATTACTTCATTATTTGAAAGATGAAGCTGAAAACGAGATCCCAATCTGGCGCATGATCGCTACACCTCCAGCGCAATTAAAATCCAGGGCAAAGAAATGGGTAAGTGAGATAGGGAACGGTGAAGTTGTTCCAGGCTTTTCAACCATCGGCGGTGGGAGCCTGCCCGGTGAATCTCTTCCAACCTGGCTGTTAGCATTGGATGTTGGAAAACCGGATAAATTTCTGGCAAAATTGCGTTCCATGAATCCACCCATTATTGCCCGGACTGAAAATGATAGGATTCTATTGGACCCGCGCACAGTTCTACCTGAAAATGAGGGCGCGTTCCTGGTAGGCATACAAAATGCCCTGAAGAAGAAATAACCCTCTTGATTTTTTGATGAATAATATTGCAATTCTTTTTCCGGAGATGCTCAAATAATGAAATCAGACATTGATGCCTTAATGCTTGCGAAAAATTTTGAAGCTATTGTAATAATTGGGGACGCTCAGCATAATCCGCCAATGTTTTATCTAACTGGTGGTGGACATGTAAATAATGCCATTCTCGTAAAGCAATTTAAGCAAGAACCTGTTCTGTTCTGTAATGATATGGAACGGGAAGAAGCTGCGAAGTCAGGTTTGCAAGTGCACTGTTTTAGTGAATATCCCATGGATGATTTTCTCAAAATAACCAAAGGAGATTCCATCCAGGCTGGGGCATTACGTATGCAGAAGATGTTCGCTGACATAGGGCTGGTGCAAGGCAATGTTAGCCTTTATGGTAAAGCCGAATTTGGGTCCTCTTTTGCTGTGTTCAGTCAGCTACAAAAAATTATGCCTGAAATAAAACTTGTAGGTGAAAGTCAGGATGCTTCCTTGTTCATGAAAGCCATGGAAACCAAAGACGAAAGCGAAGTTGCCCGTATCCGGCAAATGGGAAAAATTACAACTAAAGTTGTTGGACGTGTAGCCGATTTTCTTAAAGACTCGGATGTGGACAATAATGAGATCCTTCTACGTGAAGATGGCGCGCATTTAACCGTTGGAGATGTAAAAAGCAAGATTAATTTATGGCTGGCAGAATCCGGAGTTGAGAATCCACATGGCACAATTTTCTCCATTGGTCACGATTCCGGTGTCCCCCATTCGACAGGTGATCCGGATGATCTGGTCAAACTCGGACAAACAATCGTTTTTGATATCTTCCCATGTGAAGCCGGGGGTGGATACCATTATGATTTTACACGTACATGGTGTCTGGGTTATGCCCCTCCCGAAGCCCTTAACCTCTACCAACAAGTTTATGCTGTTTATCAAAAGATCATGGAAAACCTTGACTTGAATGCACCATATAAGGACTACCAGCGTCTTACCTGTGAATTGTACGAGGCCGATGGGCATCCCACTCCAAAGACCCACAAATCTCCATTGGAAGGCTATGTACATAGCCTGGGGCATGGTGTTGGATTGAATCTTCACGAACGCCCATGGTCCGGTCTCACAGCAGACGAAGACAATCGCCTGGCAGTCGGCGTTGTAGCCACAATTGAACCTGGATTATATTATCCGAAAGAAAATCTTGGGGTCAGATTGGAAGACACCTTCTGGGTACGCCCGGATGGTAAATTTGAAATCCTTGCAGAATATCCCCTCGACCTTGTCTTACCGATGAAAAAGTGGAAGAATTAGGCAAATTATGAGTCTACCTCCAGCGCGTATTCTGGCTATTGAAAGCTCCTGCGATGAAACAGCTGCGGCTATTATCGAAAATGGTCGCACAATTTTAGGCAATGCAGTAAGCTCTCAGATGGAAATGCATGCACGCTTTGGTGGAGTTTTTCCCGAAGTAGCTTCCCGTCAGCACCTTCTTTCCGGCGTACCTGTGGTTGAAAAAGCCCTGGCCGAAGCCCATATGACCCTGGCAGATCTGGATGCCATCGCAGCTACGCGTGGCCCTGGATTGGCTGGTTCCTTGCTGGTGGGCTTGAACATGGCAAAGGGTTTATCCTTGGGAACCCATTTACCTTTGATTGGAGTCAATCACCTTGAAGGTCACCTGTATTCAGCCTGGATTTCTCCACCTGGGATTGAATCCAACAGTGAACCACAATTTCCCTTGATGGCGTTGCTGGTTTCTGGTGGTCATACTGAACTTAACTTAATGCGTGATCACCTTAATTATCAGCATCTCGGCGTAACATTGGATGATGCTGCAGGCGAAGCTTTTGACAAAGTTGCCCGTATTTTAGGTCTGGGCTATCCTGGGGGTCCCTCCATCGAAAAAGCTGCCGAACAAGGCAACCCGCATGCTTTCAATTTTCCCCGTGCCTGGCTTGAAAAAACATGGAATTTTTCATTCAGTGGATTAAAAACATCAGTGCTGCGGAAGGTTCACGAACTCGAAAACGCTTCCGAAAATATCTCTACAGAAGCATCTCCTCTGCCGATAAATGATCTGGCTGCCAGTTTTCAAGCAGCTGTTGTTGATGTTCTTTTCACCAAGACAATGGCTGCGGCTCGGGAATATGGAGCAAAACAGATCCTTGTAGCAGGAGGTGTTTCTGCCAACCAGAGTTTAAGACAAACATTCTTAAACCAGACAGAATTCCAAATCAATATTCCGCCCATTTCGTTGTGCACTGATAATGCAGCTATGATCGCGTCTGCCGGATATTATCGCTTTGTACATGGTCACGTCGATCAGCTATCAATTGATATTCTGCCTACCTGGCCCTTATCTTGATCGCCTGTAAAAAAATACTTTTCTAATATTGTTCCTTCTAACTTGTTCAGATAGACTAGTGTGGGGGATTTGCGGGTTTCACAGTTCTTAATTTCGGACAAGCCTTTTTTCAGAAACTACTAAACCCTTTCACAAGGAAGAAAGTCCTTGTGATCTTCACCAAAAAAATATTAATTAAAAACCTCGCTTGGATCGGCCCTGATCCGTGCGAGGTATTTGAAGAAGAATGTTAAATATAATTATACCCAGCCAGTTAAGAATTACCTGAACGTTACATGATAATTTGATAAGAGTTTTCTGGAATTACTTATTTGAATTGAATCCATATTTGCATCATAATTGTGCTTTACTCGATCACGATCTTTTATCAATATCCATTCTCATCTGTATTACCTTTGGTAAGGTCAATCAACCAAACAAATGTAATATTCCAACTTAACCAATAATATTTCCACCGACTTGATGCATCGTATTTATTCCCATACCTAAAGTCTAATTTCCAATACCCGATCTCTTCCAGATAGATCCTGGTGCAAATGGATCACTGCATCAGAATATTTGTCATAAGCAAGGGAAAGGGCAGATAAACCCTGGGACGCTTCGATCTCTATTAAGATCATCCCACCTTTTTCCAAATATGCTGGTGCTTGCTCAAGAAATTTTCGAATCACATCCAATCCATCCATCCCGCCATCCAAAGCCAGATCTGGTTCCCGACCGTATACAGGCAATTTTTTCAATGTAGGTGTTGGGATATAAGGTAGGTTTGCCACGATTAAGTTTGCACCTGAAGTTGGCCTGCCAATTTTTTCAGAAGACCGTGACCATACTCCTCTTGTTTTTGGCGGGAATAAATCACAGCACACAAAATCAATTCTCTCAGCAACATTGAATTTATTGGCGTTTTGTTTGGCAATTTTAATCGCCTTATCAGAGATATCAGTTGCGATCAATTCCAGATCTGGCATATGAACAGCCAAAGCAATGGTAATGCAACCTGAACCTGTCCCAATATCCATGACCCGGCGACATGAAGGGTTGTTCTGCAGCCAAACCAGAGCTTTTTCCACAAGCAATTCCGTCTCGGGCCTCGGAATGAGTACGTCCTGCGATACGATCATTTCCAATCCAAAAAACTCCCAACGACCCAAGATATACGGAAGTGGAGTCCCTTTTTTCATCCGTAGAAGCGCTTCATCAAGCTCCATCTCTTGGGCAGGAGTCAACTCCATTTCAGGGTGTGCCAGCAGCCAGGAGCGGCTCTGACCTGCTATATGCGCCAGAAGAACCTGGGCATCCAAAAAAGGTGTTTCTGTTTGATCTTTCAATTGGAGCGCGACTTCATTTATTTTAATTTTCATGATAGCTTGGGTTTCCTGTATAGGGTGATTATACAATGGAACTTTTTAGATTAAATATTCGTCCGTTAATTAATAGCCCACTAAGTAATGACTTTTCAAATTATTTTTACTATTAAGCCGGTTTGTACTATCTCGCAAAATTTTTACCTGCACCGGATGTTCCATAAATTTCCAAGGAGGACAAAATGAATAAATATTTAATGGCCCTATCGGTTTTGTTGATTTTAATGATCTCGCTTATACCAGGCCCAGCCCTGGCAGACGGAATCATAATTCCTGACCCGCCAATCTGTCCCCCACCCGGTTGTTCTCCCATTATGCCCCCGATGGCTCAATTAGCCATTCGATATCATCATGTAAATATAACCATAAAGGACCAGGTGGCGGTTACACATGTCGACCAGGTCTTTTATAACCCCAATAACTGGCAAGTGGAGGGTACTTACGTTTTTCCCATTCCCCTGGATGCTGTCGTGAGTAATTTCATCCTGTGGATCGATGGTAAACCCGTTGATGGGCAAGTAATGGATGCCGCCCAGGCTCGATTGAAATATGAAGAGATTGTTGCCAGCCTGCGCGACCCGGCTTTATTGGAATATGCAGGACGTGGTGCGGTACAAGCTCGGATTTTTCCCATTCCTCCACAGGGTGAACGCCGCATAGAACTGGAATATTCACAAGTTCTGACGGCTGATAATGGACTTGTTAAATATGCTTATCCATTGAATACTGAGAAATTCTCCATCTGGCCGCTTGACTCTGTGACCATCAAAGTGGACATCCTCTCCAGTAAGGAATCCATTCGGACAGTTTATTCACCTACCCACAATATTGATACCAATATTTTAGATAAAGGACACGTAACTGCCACCTATGAAGCCAGCAACCTGACCCCTGATGCAGATTTTTCATTGTTCTATTCGATTGGAGAAAGCGAGGCTTTTCACCTCCTTACCTACCATGATCCGACATATCTGGCAGATCCGGATGGTTTTTTCATGTTGTTGCTCGCGCCACGCCCGGATGCAGCTTCAGAAAGAATAGCTAAAGATATTATTCTCGTGTTGGATCATTCAGGGAGTATGGAAGGCGAGAAATTTCAACAAGCACAGGACGCCTTGAAGTACATTNTGGGGCATCTGAACCAGGAAGATCGTTTTAATATTATCAGTTTTAGTACTTCTGTCGAAACTTACGCCAGAAATTTACGNCCATCCGAAGAGTCCAGCGAAGCGATCGAGTGGATCAACCGGCAGAGCGCAATTGGGAGCACGGATATCAACCGGGCTTTACTCGAAGCAGCATCCATGAGCGATGGAGAACACCCGACCTATATCATCTTCCTGACAGATGGTCTTCCAACAGAAGGCGAGGTCGAGAGCACCAAGATCATAGAAAATTTTGCCCGTAATGCACCGGAAGACCTGCGCCTGTTTGCTTTTGGTGTTGGTTATGATGTGGATACCTACCTGCTGGATTCGCTTACCCAGGAGCGCCATGGCAACAGCACCTATGTAAAGCCGGGAGATCGCCTGGATGAGATTCTGTCTGCGTTCTATTCCAAGATCAGCACTCCGGTATTGACAAGTTTATCGCTCGATTTCGGAAACCTGGATACTTATGATATCTACCCTTCTCCATTACCTGACCTTTTTGCTGGTTCACAGATCGTGGTCACAGGACGCTACCGCGGGTCCGGCACGCCTAATATCACTCTGAAAGGCCAGGTTAATGGTCAAACCCAAACCTTTAAATTTTCGGAGCAATTATTTCCAAAAATCTCAAAGGATGTCTTTAATTCGAATTTGCCCCGCCTATGGGCGACGCGCAAGATAGGTCATTTATTGAACCAGATCCGTTTAAACGGCCCTGACCAGGAAAGTATTGACCAGATTGTAAAACTAAGTATTCGCTATGGGATTGTCACTCAGTACACATCATATCTTGTGACCGAAGATATGCCCCTGGGTGCTGCTGAACAACAACGGATCGCAGATGAACAGTATTCGATGATGGCTACAGCACCTGCAGCACCTGCCTTTGGTGCACCTGCAGTTGACAAAGCTGCGGAGCAAGGCCAAATGGCCGAAGCGAATTCTGCCTACGCGCCTTCAGAAAATATTGCTGATATTGTCAAAGTTATTGGCGCACATACGTTTATTTACAGCAATGGAGTCTGGATGGACACTGGTTTCGATCCTGAGAGCATGGAGACAACAAAAGTGTCATTCCTATCAGACGATTACTTTGCACTCAGCGCGGCGAGACAAGACTTGGCTGCAGCATTCGCACTCGGTTCACGTGTCATCGCCATCTCTGATGGAATTGCATATGAGGTGGTGGACAGCAGTGAAAGCAGTCAACCCATCCTTATTCCTGCAACTTACACGCCCGATTCCGGGATACTNTCNAANCCTGGTAGNGGTTCACCCCCCTCATCGACCACCGGGTTTCCCTGTGCTTCAAGCTTATTGGCATTCATCCCATTTGGCTTGATGGTGTTCCTTAAGCGCTCAAGACAAACATAAAAATATAATCAACTTTTTAACCAAATAAACATTGTCGGGAGCTTCAAGATCTGCTCCCGACAATGTTATTAATCATCATCCTGGCTGTAATCGCCAGCAACTGCAAGGCGGTCGGCTTCATCTGTTGAAGCCAGCTCTTCAATGAATTCATCAATATCGCCTTCCATTACGGCTGGTAAATTATAGGAAGATAATCCAATCCGGTGATCTGTCACCCGCGATTGTGGGTAATTATATGTTCGGATCTTCTCAGAGCGCTCTCCGCTACCAACCTGTGATTTGCGGGATTCGTCCTGCTCGGAGCGAAGCTTTTCCTCTTCCATCTCATACAGCCTGGCTCGCAGGATTGACATGGCTCTGAATTTTATTTTGAAGCTGGGAGCGTTCATCCTGGCAGGCAACCACCATGCCAGTTGGAAGATGCGTTATGCGAATTGCGGTGGAGTTCTTTTGCACATTTTGCCCGCCCGCTCCCGCAGAGATATATACATCGATCCGTATATCTGTTGTCGGGATGTTTATGTCCACTTCTTCCACTTCAGCCAAAACTGCTACTGTTGAAGTTGAAGTATGAATACGGCCGGATGATTCTGTAGTTGGGATTCTTTGGACGCGGTGCACTCCGGACTCGAATTTCAACTTGGAATAAGCCCCAAACCCTTTAATAAGGAAAGTTATCTCTTTGAACCCGCCAATACCGATGTCATGCTGAGATAGAACTTCGATTTTCCAGTTTTCACGCTCGGCATAGCGGCTGTACATACGAAATAGATCGGCAGCGAACAGAGCAGCTTCGTCTCCGCCAGTACCTGCCCGGATCTCCATGATCACATTCTTATCATCACGCGGATCTTTGGGGACCAGCATACGCT